>JGI2172J19969_10000054_pt1 | contig 38748 bp, 37 predicted proteins | sample DeeMarSWOR230_32_FD_19969 | JGI IMG/M metagenome (IMG submission 19969)
GGGTATCATCGAGAGAGAAAGGGTGTATTACTGGAAGCTCTTTTTCTGGTCTTTATTCAGGCGTCCACACCTGTTCTATCTAGCACATACGTTTGCCATCTACGGATTCCATTTTCGGAAGACCTTCCAAGAGTATTTGTGAAATGTCCCAAATGAAAAAGCGTCGCCCGACACAGCATAAAAGGTTTCTCCTCTGCAGGCGGAATCACTCAGATTCTTGTTTCGTAGAGACCTCTTTTCTGGCGGGTCTGGAAGATGAAATTCCGGGGTCAGTCAGATGGTCACATCTTAATTATTAAGTTTCGTGTCTGAATAATTAATATTTAAGATGCGACCCCCTTGTTCCACATACATTGGGAGGATTTCGCAATGGGTAAGTCAACCTATGAAGAGTTAGAACAATCGGTTAAAGATATAGCGCAGGAAGCCTATGAGAGCACCCGGACATCGTAGGCAAAAATATCACAACATAATATAACGAGGTATTGCCAATGAAACCAGAAACTGCAGGGAAAATTAAGTATGGAGTTTGGGGTCTTGTTTGTGGGGCAGTTATCGCAATGATCATCGGTTTTGCGTGGGGGGGTTGGACAACCTCCGGCACGACCAAAACGATGACCAAAGAAGCGGTTTTGGCGAGTCAGGCAGCGATCTGCGTCGCCCAATTTATGCAGGACCCGAACCATGAGGAGAAACTCAAAGAATTCGAGAAATTAAGTTCCTGGAAGAGAGCTGAATTCATTGAAAAAGGGGGCTGGGATAAAATGCCCGGGCAAGAAAAGGCTGACTATGCTGTAGCCCGAGCATGCGCCGATGGGCTTGAACTTCTTATCAAAAAATGAGTTTGGCTGTCAAAGGTGACTCATAGGTTGTTTTATATGGGTCACCTTTTTCAATAAATGGGTATGGTGTTAATGCCAGTACGTCGCAGCGACGAGACAAGGAGCAACACAGCGATGCGAGCTTATGGCGCTGTGTATAAAGGAGCAGGGATAAATATTATGAATCTTCAGCTTGCGTTGATCATCACCTCTATGCTTCTCCTGGTAATTGTCATCACTGCTATACAAAACAGTATGCCTTTGGATTTCAAGTTTTTCACCTGGAATTTTCAGATATCTATTACAGCCTTGATTTTATCAAAGGGTCCGTGCAGAAATTGCTTTGCAATTGCCCAGAACTAAGCTCTGTTGTGTGTTCTTAGGACAAGCTCCGTTACATCAAAGTAGGATTGTAGATAGGCGCAATGCACGTTCTGCACGAACGTCCCGCTTCCCAAAAGCAATATCGATCAAGATTCTCAGAGTTTTTGTGACAATCCAAATTCAGGGAAGATGCTCAAGGCCAAAGCCGTTGCCAGTGGGGATATCCTTGAAAAGGGGGTGGTTGGTGAAATCATTTTGAAGACAGAGAATCCCAGCAAGTGCCTCATGTTTGAACATATGGTCCGTGGTGGTATGAGGGTCGGTTCAGAACTCTAGCTTAAAGGGTGTGGTAACTTACGGGGGCAGGTCAGTATTTGGTATCGTGTTCATGATGAATGCATGTTGTTCTTAATTAATTGTTTGAGCTTGTCCAGAAGCTCCGTTTTGTCGTTCTGTGAAAAACCCCCCAGGATGGCTTCGATACTTCGGTCCTTTTCCTGCTCTATGTTTTTCAGGGTTTTTCTCCCCTTTGGTGTGATTTCAAGAATGGTTACACGCTCATCATTGGGATCTGATCTCCTGATTAAAAAACCGTTTTTTTCCAATCTCTTGCCTATGCCCGTCATGTTTGCACCTGGAACAAGCATGATCCTGCTCACTTCAGATATCCTGTTCATACCGTTCCGGGACGCATCCAAAACCCTAAGGACATTGTACTGCGGGAAGGAGAGGCCGTAGTTCCTGAAAATGGCAGAGTGGGTTCTCTTGAAGGTTTCTGCGGCCCTCACCACCGCCATCAGCACTTTTTCGTTAGTGCTCAAATCACTCACATATCTTTTCGTATCCACGGGAGCCTCCCAGGCAGTATTGCTTCTAAGTATTTAAATTAATTATATCAAGGTGTTCCTTAACTGTCAGATGAATTCCCTTCGCAACAGGGTAACAGTTCTCACCAGTCCCAATTCAATAGGAGCGGTATTCCATTTCAAGATTTAGGTTACCCATATCATGTTTTTTTTCTACTGGCAATACTAGTTCTGGTTTGTGTCCTAGATATTGGTTAGGGACATCCCGCGCGTTTCCCAGCTTCTCTGTACAATCCCTTGGGGAAGCGTCTCACCTTGAAATACAACTTTCATGTATTATAAGTATCTGTTTTTAAGTAGTAATATTCGTTTATTGCGATTGGTATATAACCCAATGAGTACGCTCGAAGTAAAGGTAAACATATTGATAATAAATGAATTGACAAAAACTCAAGTTTATTTTTATAGTTCCAACAGTAAGTACAGCAAAGGGATCGAACAGATTGCTGGATCTGGGTCGGCAAGGGGGTTTGAGTACGAAGAGCTTTTCTGGGTTGAGCATTAATCCTCAAGACAGGGAATGGAGGAGGAGATGCACATGTGCAACAAATGCATAGTTGGGTGCGGAAGGCATGCCAGATAAGCTCATATTGAAAGAATTATGCCGGTACCAGTTAGGAACTTTTGCCGATATTGTCTATAGAAATGCCCTTTTGCATTCCGATGATGAGGCCTTTGTATGCGGCCCCCAAAGAATAACCTTCGCCCAGTTCAATGCACGGGTGAACAGCTTGATCCACGCGCTTTGCGCATCAGAGGTCAAAAAGGGAGATGTCATAGGCATTCTGTCATGGAATTGCCTTGAGTACATGGATGTTTATGGGGCTGCAATGAAAGGGGGATTTATTGCTTCACCCTTCAACCCCAGGCTCCACAGTGAAGAGTTGGAATATCTCATTAATTATTCAGAGGCAAATACACTTTTTATTGGCCCGGAGCTTGTTACCACTGTCAACAGCCTACGATCCCGTCTTCCCAAAGTGAAGCAATATATTTCCTTCGGGGCGTCTGCTCCTGATATGGTTTTTCATCACGAGTTGCTCGCGACGCATCCATCCAATGAGCCTGATATGAATGTAGGCAAAGACGACCCCTTTCTCATCTTCTATACCAGTGGTACCACAGGTGTTCCTCGCGGTGCCCTCTATACGCATTGTCGCAAGCTGGATAACACCCGGATAAAGGCTCTGGAGATGGGTGCCAAGGCCGGAGACAGGCATGTCATGGTATTGCCATTCTTTCACATCGGTGGAGACAGCCATGTGTGGCCCTTTTTCCTTGTTGGGGGTTGCAATGTGATAATGCCTCAAAGATCTTTTGATCCACATGCTGTTCTTCAGGCCATTCAAATGGAGAAGGCGACGGATATGCAAATTGTCCCCACACAGCTAAATTCTCTATTGTCTCACCGAGACTTGAAAGACTACGACCTAAGCAGTTTGAATAGAATCTATTATGCGGCATCCCCCATGCCAGTGGAGTTATTAAGGCAGGGTCTTGAGATATTCGGGCCAATTTTTTCGCAGGGCTATGGACAGACCGAATCAGGACCGCACATTGCTTCACTTCCCAGGAAGGCTCACCAAGTTTTGGACAGGCCACAGGAAGAACAAGAAGTGTTACGTTCCTGCGGGCAACCGAGTCTTGGTGTTCATATCAGAGTGGTTGATGAAAAGAACAATGATGTTGAGCCAGGAACCGTAGGCGAGATAATCGCACGGAGTGATTCCATCATGGTTGAATACTGGCACAAACCAAAAGAAACCAGTGAGGTTCTCATTGATGGGTGGCTCCATACCGGCGACCTAGGATACTATGATGAAAAAGGATTCATATATATCGTAGACAGAAAAAAGGACATGATTGTGACTGGCGGTGAAAACGTCTATTCCCGAGAAGTAGAAGAGGTCCTCTATATGCACCCTGCGATTGCCGAAGTTGCTGTTATCGGTATCCCGGATCCAGTATGGGTGGAGCGTGTTCATGCGGTGATCGCTTTGAAGGCGGATGCCACTACTACTGAGAAGGAAGTTATTGCCTTTTGCAAAGCGCATGTGGCTTCTTACAAGGCACCTAAGTCAGTTGAGTTTCTTGAATCTCTACCCAAAAGCCCCCAGGGGAAGATTCTTAAGAAAGAAATACGCAAAAGATACTGGCCGGAGAAGTAATCGTTACTCAACAAAGGATGTACACCAAGGATATAGAAGGTATCATCCATGCCAACGTTATTCATGCGCGTCTGGGTGTCAAAATAAGGCTTTGGGGCTTGGAATGGAAGGATTAATGTGTGTGGTAAGAACGGGGTGGGACCGCAGTAAATTGTCGCCACGAAGGCATCGTTGAATACTGTAAAGAATGGATGAGGGGGCACCATGAGTGAATCGAGTAAAGAAGAAATCTTTAGGAGTAATTGCCGGGGTTGTCATGGTGGTTGCGGGGTTCTGGTTCACGTGAGGGATGGTACCATAGTCAAGATTGAAGGCGACCCTGATTTCCCTACCAACCATGGCAGTATGTGCAGTAAGGGTTTGGCCTTTCACCAGCTGGTGTATCATCCGGACCGGGTCACGCATCCACTCAAGCGAGCAGGCAAAAGAGGAGAGGGCAAGTGGCAACGAATCTCCTGGGACGAGGCCCTGGATACCATTGTCAACAAATTAAAGCAGGTGATAAAGGACTATGGTCCTGAGTACATTGCGTTGGGACAGGGCACTTCCAGAGAAGGCGAATCATTTTTAGCGAGGTTTGGAAATCTGCTGGGCACACCCAACATCATTGCCGCCGGACATTTTTGCTATCTCTCCAGGGTCGGTGCTTCTCTGGTTACCTGTGGTAATCTGCCGATAGCTGACTACGATGGCAACCCACAGTGTGTCATGGTATGGGGGAACAACATACTCTGGGTGAACGCCGATGAGTACACGGGTGAAAACCTGAGCCGGGTATTGTCACAGGGGGCGAAGTTGATTGTCATTGATCCCAGGTTGACTTACCTGTCAAGCAGGGCTGATATCTGGCTACAGCTGAGGCCCGGTACAGATGCTGCTCTCGCGCTGGGTATGGCCAACGTAATAATTAACGAAGGGCTTTATGATGAAGAGTTTGTCCAGAAGTATGTCCACGGCTGGGAGGAGTTCGTGGAGCGGGCACGGGAATACCCACTCGATAAAGTAGAGGAGATTACATGGGTGCCGGCGGAGAAGATACGGGAAGCGTCCAGGCTTTTCGCTGAAACTAAGCCCGCGACCATTCAGTGGGGAGTGGCTATCGAGCAAACCATCAATTGCATCGACGCTGACCGTCTGCTCATTGACCTGGTGGCCATCACCGGAAACCTGGATGTACCCGGCGGAGGCGCCTTTTTCCTGCCGCCAAAAGGGAAAACGATTAGCCAGTTCACCTATCATAGAGAGCTTGCCCCTGAGCAGAAGGCCAAGTGCTTGGCCGGTGATGCGCATAAACTTTGCCACATGATCGGACTGTTACCGGAAAAGTACGTGTGGGATGCCATCCTTACCGGTAAGCCTTACCCCATCAAGGCAATTCTCATGCAAGCCTCCAACCCGGTTCTCACCAGGCCCAATGCCAAGGAAGTCCGCAAGGCACTAAGTCAGGTTGAATTCCTATCGATAGCTGATTTCTTCCTGACGCCAACCGCGGAGTTGGCCGATATCTTCCTGCCGGCAGCTACCTGGCTCGAAGCAGAGTATACGGGTGGATTCTTTTTCCGGCACGGATACCTGTTCCCCAGAAGGAAAATCGTGCAGATTGGCGAATGCAAGTCTGACTTCGAGATATGGAACGAATTAGGCAGAAGAATGGGGCAGAAAGGTTGGGGTGCCAATGTCGAGGCGGACCTTGATTCTATATTGGAACCTGGCGGTGTTACCTGGGCCCAGCTCAGGGATAAGCCCTATATAAGAGGTGAGGTGAGGTACAGAAAATACGAGGAAAAGGGCTTCTCCACCCCCACGAAGAAGTTCGAACTCTACTGCACCACTTTTGAGAAGTGGGGCTATGACCCGCTACCGCGGTACATAGAAATACCCGAGAGCCCGGTGAGCAAGCCAGAGATGGCAAAGGAGTATCCCTACATTCTGATTACCGGACCCAGGACACCTGTCTTTTTCCATTCTGAGCACCGTATGATACCTTGGCTCCGTGAAATTAACCCTGACCCCATCATTGAGATGCACCCTCAGACGGCGGAAGCACATGGTATTGAGGAAGGCGATTGGGTGTATATTGAGAATCATAGAGGAAGAATCAAGCAGCGGGCTACGCTCTCCCCGGGGATTGACCCACGGGTGGTATGCATTCAGCATGGCTGGTGGTTCCCCGAGCAAAAAGACCCGGGACATGGTTGGGACCAGTCAAACAGCAATATCCTCACCGATAATGACCCCAGCACCTTCGATGTCTCGATGGGTGCCAGTAACCTGAGGGCCCTGATGTGCAAAATATATCCGGCCAAGGAGGAGGCACAATAATGCTTAAAGAATACAAACGCGTGACCGTTGCTGAAAATTGTCATGGGTGCTTCGCCTGTGAAGTGGCCTGCAAACAAGATCACAACCTGCCAGTGGGGCCCAGGTGGATAAGGGTCTATCCTGATATGAGGGAAGTAGGAGGTCAGTGGCGACTCAATTACTTCGTGACCGAGTGCGGGCGTGCCGCCACGGCTCCATGTCAGGCCGCCTGCCCAGCCGGGCTCAATGCCTGGCGCTATGTGAATCTTGCCTCACAGGGCAGATTCAGGGAAGCCCTTGAGGTGATAAGAGAGACCACAGTTTTTGCCGGAGTCCTGGGTTATGTGTGTACACGACCCTGTGAAACGGAATGCGAGCGAGGGAAGATAGACCTGCCGGTGGCGATTCGAGCTCTGAAGCGCTTCCTCGCCGACTACGAGAGGCACGCAGGGAGAGAAAAGGCGACCCCGGTGAAAAAGACAAAGGAGGGCAAGGCAGCTGTCATCGGTTCCGGGCCAGCCGGCCTCTCCTGCGCCTATGACCTGGCCAGACTGGGATACACAGTTACCGTGTTCGAGGCCGAGTCGCAGCCTGGTGGCCATTTGCGCTACGGTATTCCGGAAAACAGGCTACCCAGAGACCTAGTGGATAGGGAGATAAGCTACATCNAGGAGCTGGGAGTAGAGATCAAGACAGATACCCCAGTCAAAGACCTGGCCGATGTCTTGAGTCAAGGATACCATGCGGTTTTTCTGGGTGCCGGTGCTCACATGAGCCAGAAAATGGAGATCCCCGGAGAAGAAACCGAGGGAATAGCTTACGCCCTTGACTTTCTCAAACAGCTGCATTACGGGCAGAAGATTATTCTTGGAGAAAAGGTAGCCGTTATTGGCGGTGGTAATACAGCGGTGGATACGGCCAGAGTGGCACGGCGTTTGGGGGCAAAGGAGGTGTCAATCATCTATCGTCGTTCCCGAGCCGAAATGCCGGCAATGGCCGCCGAAGTAGACGAAGCGGAACGGGAAGGTGTCAGGATGAGCTTCCTGGCCGCGCCGGTTAGAATACTACCTAATAACAACAAGTTAACCGGTATTCAATGTATTCGAATGGAGCTGGGCGGCTATGACGCTACGGGCCGCCGTTCCCCGCTACCGGTAAAAGGCTCTGAGTTTCACCTGGACGTTAATAATCTGTTCATTGCCGTTGGTGAATCTGTGGACAGAATGATGCTGCCAAAAGAACTGGAATTTACGAGCCAGGGGACCGTTCTGGTAAATCCCGGTACATTGCAGACCAGCATTGCAGGTGTTTTTGCTGGCGGCGATGCCGTCACCGGCCCGAGGGACGTTATCGGGGCCATTGCCACCGGTAAAGAGGCGGCTGTTTCTATCCACCGCTACCTCAGGGGGGTGGATTTAAGGGAGGGCAGGACAATCGCGGCTAACGTATTGCATGGGGTAATAGAGGCAGAAGGTATGAGCCGAGTTACTGCCATAGCCGATGAAAAAGGGGCTATCGGTGAAGCCAAGCGTTGCCTGAATTGCGGCGTGTGTGTCGAGGCGCTCGAGAATAGGCTACAGCCGGCCTGCGTCAATGCCTGCCCCAGCCACTGTATCTACTATCGGGACATCTGGGAACTTACTCCAAAAACCGTCTCGTTTGTGTTATAAGGTAGATTAGCCCTGGTAAAAAGCACCATTGCTGGGCTGGCGGGATTGCGCTTTATATTCCTTATTCGATGAAGCAATGAGGAGTTGGAGATGAATATCGCGAAAAACTTGGAACGATCCGCATTCTACTTTCCTGACCGGCCTGCTTTGGGCGAAGACTTGTCCGAAACCAGCTATGCCCAACTTAATGATCGCGCCAATCGTGTGGCAACCGCCCTCATCAGGATGGGCATTAAACCTGGAGACCACATCGGTCTTTGCGCACCCAATTCCGGTGACTGGATTGCCTTCTACTTCGGTGTGCTCAAGGCCGGCGCTGTGGCCGTGACCCTCTCCAGTATGCTTAAACACGATGAATTGTCTCTTTTGATCAACCACTGCCGGCCCAAGGTCCTTTTTACCTTTGATAAGAAACTGGACGACCTGGCCGGGTTCCGGGGGGCAGGATGGCTGGACACAGTGATCAGCCCCCAGGGCGACAAGGATTTCGAACAGCTATTGAATATGGGATCCAGTTCATTCAGGGCGATGGAGCGTGACCGTTCTGACACAGCCGCCATTCTATATACCGGAGGAACGACAGGAACGCCGAAAGGGGTCATGCTCGCGCACGAAAACGTGAATACAGCCATACAGAATGTGATCTTCCACGAGCGATCAAGTGAAAAAGATAGGGCACTCCTTTTTTTGCCTCTCAACCACATCTTCGGCCAGATGCACATTATGAATGCCACCATATTGAGCGCAGGCTGCCTCGAGATGATACCCGCCTTTGATATGGAACGGGTTTTGGATCTCATGGCAGGCGGTCGTGTGACCAAGCTCTTTGCGGTTCCTACGCTGTATGTTCGCTTTCTGGCCGTGGAGAGGCTCAAGGAAAAACTCGGAGCCGTGCGCTACTGTTTTTCGGCTGCGGCGAGCATGGCAGCAGAGGTGGTTCGCCAGTGGAAGGAGCGGACCGATCTGGCGATTTACGAGAGCTATGGTATGACCGAGTCAGCCTCCATGGTCACCTATAATCACTACTACCGCCATGTCATTGGCTCAGTGGGGACGGCGGTGCCCGGTGTGGAAATTCAAATTAGAGATGAAAGTGGCAAACAGATGGACGGGGGAGAGAAGGGTGAAATTTGTATTAGAGCTCGCAACATTATGAAAGGCTATCTCAATAACCCCGAGGCAAACGAAGCCGCTTTTTGGGGTGGGGAATGGTTCCGCTCCAGTGATATAGGGGTGTTTGATGATGATGGCTATCTCTATATTGTCGACAGGATGAAAGACATGATCATTACTGGCGGTGAAAATGTGTATCCACGGGAGGTGGAAGAGGTCCTTTACACCAGGCCGGAAATCCAAGAATGTGCGGTCATAGGTCTCCCGGATCCGGAATGGGGTGAGCGGGTAATGGCCCTTATCATATTGCAGCCTGGTGAATCCTTTGATAAGGATATATTAAATGCCTATATGAAATCTCGTCTTTCGCCATTCAAGGTTCCCAAAGACTACTTGACCGTGAATGATTTCCCCAGGAGTCCAGCCGGAAAGATATTAAAACGAGAACTAAAGAAACAGTTTTTAGAGAAGGCGTAAGATTGCTTCAGGTGGGCTGAAAGACGAGTCGGTAGGCCGCTTCAAACTGGCGCACACGCACAAAGGCCCTAGAAGACAATGACGAGTTGCTTGAGCGCAGGGTTTGAAGTCATTCACCAGTTAATTTCAAAGAGCTAAAATGTTACCCAATTTTTGAGTAGGAGACCATGATAGGTGCAAACTGATAGGCAGGTTAAATTACGGATTGACCACCTCTCGCTGAGCTTTGGCGGTGTCACAGCCCTTGATGACGTGAGCATGGATATCAGGGATAACGAGATACTGGCGATTATCGGACCTAACGGTGCCGGCAAGACCGCCCTGCTCAACTGCATAAATGGCTTCTACAAGCCTCAAAAAGGTGAGATATCCTACGATGGGCAAAGAATTACCCGAATGCGCCCGGACAAGCTGGCCAAGCTCGGCATTGCGAGAACCTTTCAGAATATCGAGCTGTACGCAGGGCTAAGCACGCAAGATAACATCATGGCTGCCCGACATGTGCTTATGCAGCAAAACTTCATCACTGGTGCGCTCTACCTTGGCTGGGCACTCAAGGAGGAAATCGAGCACCGCCATACCGCAGAGGAGATTATCGACTTCCTGGAAATAGCACCAATTAGAAAAAGGGCAGTTGGCGTTCTACCCTACGGGATGCAAAAAAGGGTTGAGCTGGGAAGGGCACTGGCCCTGGAGCCGAAAGTACTGCTTCTTGACGAGCCTATGGCAGGGATGAACCTGGAGGAAAAGGAGGATATCGCCCGATTCATAATTGATATGTTTGAGGGTCAGGGAGCCACATACCCCAATACACCCGTTCTGAGGGATGGCATTAGTTGTATCATCCTTGTCGAACATGATATGGGAGTGGTTATGGACATCGCGGATAGGATTATCGTCCTCGATTTTGGGCGCAAAATTGCCGAGGGCACCCCTGCCGAAATTAAGACAAACCCCGAGGTTATAAGTGCTTACCTGGGGAAGGAAAAGCAGGCATAGTTGAGAGAACAAAAGGCTAAGGTAGCTTAATGCTAAAAGTAAATAATATTGAAGTTGTCTATATGAATGTTATTCAGGTGCTGCAAGGCGTATCGTTTGAGGTAGGTGACAGCCAAATCGTTGCCCTGCTTGGCGCGAATGGTGCGGGTAAGACTACCACACTAAAGGCAATATCAGGGCTGCTGAAGACAGAAGAGGGGGAGGTAACCGAGGGCAGCATCGAGTTTGATGGTCAGCGCATAGACCGATTGGGACCCGAGGATATCGCGGTGCTCGGCATCAGTCAGATTATGGAAGGGAGAAGGGTTCTTGAGCACCTTAGTGTTGAGGAGAATCTATTGGTAGGCGCGTACTGTCGCAAAGACCGGGCTGGAGTTAAGAGGGATATAGAAATGGTCTTTGACTACTTCCCCCACATCAAACACCTCCGTCACCAGATGAGCGGTTTCCTATCAGGCGGTGAACAGCAGATGTTGGTGATCGGGCGGGCACTTATGGCGCGTCCTAAAGTGATGCTTCTGGATGAGCCTTCACTCGGTCTTGCCCCACTCCTGGTGGAAGAAATCTATGAGATTATCCGGGGAATCAATGTTGAGCAAAAGATGGCAATACTCCTTGTGGAGCAAAATGCCAGAGCTGCCCTTGGTATTGCCGGTTATGGTTATGTGATAGAGAATGGCAGGTTAGCCCTGGGTGGACCGGCCGAGAAGTTAAGGGATAATGAGGACATTCGGGAATTCTATATGGGATTATCGGCTGTTGGCTCTAAAAAGAGCTATCGCGAGGTGAAGCACTACCGGCGAAGGAAGAGGTGGATTGCGTAGGAGAAGGGCATAGGGAAATGACGAGCGGCATAGAGCAAGTCTATGGAGAAAGGGGTGATACCTGGCCCAAGATACTCAAATACAACTATGAAAAATATGGCGATAGCCGGAGAGCCATGCGATATAAGCATTATGGTATGTGGCAGCCTTATACCTGGAAGGACTACTATCTCAGCGTGAAATACCTCGCACTTGGACTTCTTTCCCTCGGCTTTGAACCTGGAGATAAGGTGCTAATTATCGGGGATAATGCCCCTCAATGGTACTATGCGGAGCTGGCTGCCCAGGCTATTCATGGGGTTTCAGTGGGATTGTATTCGGATTTACTTCCTTCGGAGATACACTACATGGCCGAGAATTCCGAGGCTCGATTCGCTGTGGTACAGGATCAGGAGCAGGTCGATAAGTTCCTCCAAATCAAGGACGAGCTGCCCCTGCTCAAAAAGGTTATTTACTGGAGCTATAAGGGACTCACCCACTATGATGATCCTATTTTAGTCGGATATAACCAAGTGCTGCAACGTGGGGAAAAATATGAAGAGGACCACCCCGGAGCCTTTGAGCGGAATGTGGAAACCGGCAAGCCTGATGATGTGTGCGCACTCGTGTACACCTCAGGAACCACTGAAGCTGCGCCAAAGGGAGCCGTCCATACCTATAGAACAATGATGACCGGTGCCTACTATCACCTGTATCTCGACCCATGGTACGAGAACGATAATGTCGTCCCCTACCTGCCACCGGCCTGGATGACTGAGCAATGGTTCGGGATTGGTTGCCACTTGCTCTCCGCGAGCATCCTGAACTTCGCTGAAGCGCCGGAGACCCAGCAGCGGGATACGAGGGAAACAGGGCCGAGTATTGTATTTTACGGGGCCCGGCTATGGGAGAGTCAGGCAGCTATGGTGCAGGCACGGATCCTCGGCGCTGATGCCGTCAAGAGGTTTGCCTTCCATCTGTTAATGCCAATCGGCTATAAGATGGTCGATCTAAGATTTCAAAAGAAAAATCCAAGCCTTTTCTGGAAAATACTCCATGCTGTGGCCAAGATGGCTCTACTGAGACCCATCAGAAGCAGCCTTGGCCTGTCAAATGCCAGAATCTGCTATACCACCGGGGCTATGCTCAGCCCGGATGTCTTCAGGTTTTACCATGCCCTCAATCTTCCTCTTAAAAACCTGTATGGATCAACAGAGGGTGGAGCCCTCACCGGCGCAAGGAATGATGATATCTCCTTAGAGACGGTCGGTCCCGCTCACAAGGGAACGGAGGTAAAAATAACCGATGATGGCGAACTGATTTATCGGGGGCCTGGTATTTTTGTTGGCTACTATAAGGACCCAGCCAAGACTGCCGCGGTGCTTAAAGACGGGTGGTTTTACAGTGGAGACAGCTGTTTCATCAGGGAGGACGGACACATTGTATTTGTGGATAGCGTAAAGGATCTTATTGAGCTCCACAATGGCGATACTTTGGCGCCCCAAAATATGGAAAGCCGGCTGAGGTTCAGTCCTTATATAAAGGACGCCTGGGTACTGGCTGGCCCGGAAGGAGCCTATGTTTCGGCGATCATCATCATTAACTATGGTACTGTCGGCAGGTGGGCTGGACAAAGGGGGGTGACGTACACTACCTTCGCCGAACTTTCCCAGGCGCCGGAGGTTTATGGGCTGGTAAGGCAAGATATCGACAGAGTCAACCACACGTTGCCCGTCGGCATTAGGGTGAGAAAGTACGTTAATCTCCACAAGGAATTCGACCCTGACGAGGGGGAGTTAACCAGAACCAGGAAGCTGCGAAGGACATTTTTAAAAGAGCGTTACCGCGAGCTTATCGATGCGATCTATAGTGATAGGAACGAGGTTCCTATAGAAGCCCAGGTCGGATACCGTGACGGGCACATGGGAACAATAAAGACCACTATTAACATCAAGTCTGTTGAAGGGGCTGCCTAATGACCTTCTTTCTGCAATTAGTGATAACCGGTTTTTCCCTCGGCATGGTCTATGCACTTATCGCCATAGGCTTTGTGATAATCCTTAAATGCTCAAATGTGTTTAATATTGCCCAGGGACACTTTGTAATGATTGGTGGTTACCTCGGCTTTACCTTCCTTGTACCGTTTGGCCTGCCGATATGGGCCAGCCTGCTGTTGGCAATACTAGCGGCTATCATAATGGGCCTGTTAATAGAACGCCTTACCCTGCGCCCTCTGGTGGGTCAATCACTCCATGCGGTAATCATGATGACCATAGCCCTCGCCACGGTATTTGAAGGACTGGCAACCCTAATCTGGGGTAGCGAATATAAGGCCTACCACGGGGTACTGCCCACTGTAACCCTGAACCTTGGTGAGCTATCCATACCGCCAGAGACGTTAATCGGACTCATCGTGTCTGTTGCTGCGGTAGCTATACTCATGCTTTTTTTCCGCTACACCAAAATTGGGCTGGCAATGAGAGCCACTGCCGAGGATGAGCAGGTAGTGCAGAGCCTTGGTATAAGGGCAACAACCGTGTATGCCGTCTCATGGGTAATTGCCTGTGTCGTTGGTGTAATCGGCGGTATCCTTTTGGGCGGCGTATCTGGGGTTATGATACCGCTCGCTGATGTAGGCATCAAGGCATTCGCAGTAGTGCTGCTGGGAGGGCTGAACTCAATTGGCGGGGCCATTGTAGCCGGAATAATACTGGGCGTATCGGAGAATATCGCTGCCGGATATCTGGACCCACTACTGCGTGGTGGCGGACTGGCTAATGTCTTCCCCTTTATAGTTATGATAATCGTACTCATCTTCAGGCCCTACGGTCTATTTGGTCTGGTCGGGATAGAAAGGATTTAGTAAATGAGTTTACGCACTGGAACCTTTCGAGAGAGCTACGCGCAGGATATGGCTATCTTTCGCACCAGGCTGCACTGGGGAATGCTGTTTGCCTTCCTCATTCTTCTTTTCACCTGCCCGCTCTATTTCAGTGATAGGATACTGACCATACTGACCATAATCGGCATTACCGTTATCAGTGTTCACGGTCTCAATATTCTCACCGGGTACTGCGGTCAAATCTCCATAGGTCATGCCGGCTTCATGGCAGTCGGTGGCTATACCTCGGCTATATTAAGTGCCAAGCTTGGGTGGCCATTCTGGGCGACCTTACCCAGTGCTGCTCTGGCTGCGGGAATGGCAGGTTTAATCTTCGGCCTGCCGTCACTAAAGATAAAGGGCTTCTACCTGATTATGGCAACCATAGCCGCCCAGTTTATTATTATCTGGCTTATACTCCAGCTATATGGTCTCACCGGTGGTACTGATGGTTTAGCTGCGCCCAGATATAAGATAGCCGGTTTGGCGTTAAAGTCCAAGAGTAGCTACTTCTACCTGGTTATGATAATTACCTGTCTGGCTACGTTTGCGGCTAAGAACATAGTGAGGACGAGGGCAGGCAGGGCCTTCATCGCGATCAGAGATAATGAGCTGGCGGCTGAGGTCATGGGGATTAATCTGTGGACTTATAAGCTACTCGCATTCTTTATCGGCTGTGCCTTTGCCGGTGTGGCCGGGGCTCTGCTGGTTCACTACTATACTTTCGCCTGTATTGACCATTTTATCTTCATGAATTCGGTGTGGTACCTGGGCATGCTGATTGTCGGTGGTATGGGCAGCACTGCGGGGGCTATCTTTGGCGCCGTATCCCTCAAGCTGCTGGATGAGGTGGTTACCATTGTCGGCCCAATCTTATCTGCCGCCGTGGCTCCCCAGGCAGCCGCCTCACTGGGCCTCATCATGCGCGGATTAGTGATTATTGTCTTCCTCATTTTTGAACCCAGGGGGCTTGCTCACCGATGGGAGATTATAAAGGCATATTTCAGGCTGTGGCCTTTCTCATATCAGGAATGAGAGCGAAGGGGGGTGATTACATTCAAGAGAATGCCTAATGTATGGTGTAACCTAAACCATAAACAAGAAAGGAGGAGAAAATGGCTAAAATTAGATTGGGGTTAGTAGCTTCCGTGATTATTATGTTGGTGGCAACATCGCTATTTCCTGCTAGCGCTGAAGCTGCGAAAAAACTCTATGTCGGCGGTACCTTTGCGCTAACTGGTGCCTTTGCTGAGGATATGACAGCGGCTCTGGCTGGCTTTGAGGACTATGTGAGATATGTAAATGAGACAAAGCGTATGGCTCCGTGGCGAGATGAGAAATTCCCTGCCGACATAACCTTAGAGCTGTTGTGGCGAGATGATGAGCTCAAGGTAGATAAGGCGCTGTCTATCTACGAGGAGCTTAAGGCCAAAGGACTCATGGTCCAAAGGGTATCGGGGTCGCCACAGGCGCTGGCACTAAAGGAGCTCTTGAACGAGGACCACATAGGTACTGTTGGCCCGGTTACTGGAGCCTATCTCATGTCGCCGCCACAAACAATCTTCACCAATCGTGCTATTTACACCGATGAGATGGCAGCTATTGCCGATTGGTTCCTGGAGGGGTGGAGGCAATCCAGGAAACCAAGGGTTGCTTACCTTACCTCCGATCATGCACTGGGCAGGTCGATTGTAATACCTGAGATGAAGGCGTATCTGGAGAAGATCGGCTATGAGTTTGTTGGCATCCAGTATGTGGCTCTTGTGCCTACTTCTCCACCAACCACCCAGCTTATGTGGCTGAAGAAAAAGAAGGTTGACCTTGCCCTCGGCGCCATGGTTAACCCTGGTACACAGCCCACCGTAAAGGAGATGGTCAGGCTGGATATGGGACCCCATCTGGGCTACAAGATCACCTTCGGTGTTGCCTATCCAAATAATTTTGCCATGTTCGTTCGGGACATGGGTAGGCTGGGTGACGGTGTGGTCATCGCCAATGACTTTCCCACCTGGGACTATGAGAAAGTCACCGGGATAAAGTGGGGTGCTGAACTACAGAAAAAGTATCACCCCAACAAATGGGTGAGCGCCACTATGTACCTTCAAGGCATAATTGAAGGCATGATCCAGGTTGAGGCGTTAAGGCTTGCCTTACGAAAGGTGCCTTTTGACCAGCTGAAGCCGATCGATGTTCTGAAGTACGGCTTCCACCGGATTAAAGACCTTGACACCGGCGGCTTAACCGATACGCCGCTGACCTATGGTCCCGGTGATATAGAGGGTATTGATAAGGCAAGTGTTGCCCAGGTTCAGGAGGGTAAGTACGTAAAACTGGGCCTCTGGCCATTGCGCCACCTGTACAAGCACTAATAACTGTTATTCCGGGGGCTCTATGCATAGCGCCCCCGGAAACTCCCATCGAAACTAAAGAGAACAAAGACAGCTTCTGGCATAACCTGTGTGAGGAGAATAACCTGGGACAGAACCCAGCCAATGTGTTAAACACTGGGCTTAAGTGTGTGTGAAGCTGACCATTGATTACCCTTCTGGATGAACGCATGGCTGGTCTCAATCCTTCGGAGATCATGAATATGCTTAGGATATTTTTCAGTGCTGCCTGCTGGCAAGAAAAGTTTTCGGCGGCACAAAATACGTCCCACAAGTTCACTGAGGCGCCAGCTCCGATATCATAATGGAAAGGAGGGATGCGATATGTGAGATTTTATGACAACAGGACCTGATACAGTTTGTAAAAGCCTTTGGAAGGAGGAAAAGAAAATGAAAAAAAAGGTATTGTTTGGCTTGATAGCTATGGCGCTATTAGCATTTCCTTTGTGTGTTGATGGTACCCCAGCAACCCGAACGATGATTGACCCTATTGTTTCCACTCAGTGGTTAGCGGATAACATGAGTTTTCCGAACCTGGTGATACTTGATGTCAGGGCTCCGGACAACTATGCAAAAGGTCATATCCCCGGCGCAATAAACCTCCCCGGTCTTGGCAACTTCTACTTATGTCTCTTCGCCCCAGACTGCGGGCTTTGGATGGAAGTGCCGGAAGAGGGGGCTCTGTTGGCTACTCTTGGCAACGCGGGGATAACGGGCGATTCCCTCGTAGTTGTTGTTGGCAGAACAGTTGATCCCTTTGCCTGCTATGCCATCGCCGATGCTGCCAGGGTTGCCACTACGATCCTGTATGCCGGGGTTGAAAACGTGGCTATCCTTAATGGGGGATACGACAAGTGGGCAGCAGAGGGGAAAACCACGTCTACTGTTGCCGTTAAGCCAACCGCAGTAACATACACCGGAGCAGTCAAGAAGGCAATGTTTGTCTCAAAGGACTATGTTGAAGGTAAGATCGGAAAATCCATCATAGTCGATAGTAGAGACCCCGAGTTTTACTTCGGTATAGGGATGGAGCCTTTTTATACAAGAGCAGGTCATATCCCGGGTGCGAAATGTTTGCCTAGTCCTTGGTTCTGGATTCTTACAGCAGATAAAAAAGGAGTGGTAACGTACGGAACGTGGAAAGATATCAATCTAGCTAGAGAAATGGCCTCTGCCGTACTCGGTGAGGATACCTCCGAAGAGATCATTGCCTATTGTGGTGTTGGGGGGTATACTAGCTCGTTGTGGTTTGTGTTACATGAGGTGATTGGCTATACGAATGTAAAGATGTATGACGGCTCGATGCAGGAATGGACAGCAGATCCAAAAGCTCCGGTAGTCAAATATAGATATGAGTAAGACTGTTCTATGGGTTACGCGTGGCTTCCGGGATGCCACTGAAGACAAACAGATGGAAGGGTTGGTCGATCATGTCCTGGGAGCCAATGCGCTGCTCAACCAGGATTGCGAGATACTCCCGGGCATGCTCATCCAGGATCATTGATTATGAAACTGACCCCCTTTGCTGTCCCACGTTTCATATCTTCGGACCTCGTTTGCGCATTGGCGGTCTGGCGTTTCTTTCTGATAAAGTGTAGCCAGGCTGGGTGGGCCAGGGTATTAACAAAATAGCACATTTATTAGAGGAGGCTAAAGTGAGACCACTTAAAACTGATTTGTCCACATACGGTAAATTCGATTTTTAGAGGCCACCTGTCGGAGTTAAGTTCCTGTTCAAGAGCCCGGAAGGAATCGAGCAGCATATGGCCGTTTCCTGAAATTCAAAATATAAATTGCACCTAAGATCAGGAGGGAGAAATGAAAATCAAGGCCGCAGTCGTGTATGAGCAATCGGGAAAGTTCAACATTGAACAACTGGAGATCAGTGATCCGAACGACGATGAGGTGCTGGTTCGGATCGTCGGTGCCGGCATATGCCACACGGATCTGGCCGCCCGGGACCAGCATTTGCCGATCCCGCTGCCGAGTGTCTTCGGACACGAGGGGGCCGGCGTTGTTGAAAAGGTGGGGGCGCGAGTGACCAAGGTACAACCGGGCGATCATGTGGCATTGAGCTGGAACTCCTGCGGGGCATGCACCTCATGCAAGGCAGGCAAAGATCCCTATTGCCTGAATTTCTTAGCGCTCAATTTCAGCGGCGCTCGTCCAGACGGTACCACGACTTTGCGAAAGGGTGATCAGGTCATCCATGGGTCCTTTTTTTGCCAGTCATCTTTCGCCGATTTCGCGTTGGCTAACGAACGGAACGTCGTCAAGGTGAGGAAAGACGTTCCCCTCGAAATCCTCGGACCCATGGGGTGTGGCGTCCAGACCGGCGCAGGCGCGGTCATGAATACACTTCAGGCCAGGCCCGGGTCTTCCATCGCAATATTCGGTGTGGGCACGGTGGGGATAAGCGCCGTTCTCGGTGCGGTGGTGTGCGGTTGTACCACCATTATCGCCGTGGATATCCATACGGACCGCCTCAAGATGGCACAGGAACTCGGCGCCACGCATACCGTCAATGCCAGCAAAGAGGATCCAGTAAAGGCGATCCAGGATATTACTGGCGGGGGTCCGAATTTCAGCCTTGAGTGTGTCGGGAATCCCGGGGTGTTTCGGCAGGCCGTGGACGTCCTGCCCCTTCTCGGAGTCTGCGGATTGTTAGGGGTTGTAGCCCCCTTCACAGAGGTCAGCCTGAATATGGACCTTATCATGAACGGACGCACGGTGAAGGGGATCATCGAAGGCGATGCCATTCCGGATCTGTTTATCCCCAGGCTTATTGAATTGTATAGCCAGGGGCGGTTCCCCTTTGACCGATTGATCACATTCTATCCATTCGACGACATAAACAAGGCGGTGGAAGATATGGAAAAGGGGCGCGTGGTAAAACCAATTCTGCGACCGTAGCACGGGGAACATTTAAGGTCGAAGTAAATCATTACACTTCTTTAGGATTCGGGGAAATCAATGAAAGGAGGCGAGCATGAAGTTCATAAGGGTGAACATGAACGAAAAAACCATTACGGTAGAAGATGTGCCGCAGGATTACGTAGGGCTTGGCGGCAGGGGCCTTACATCAATTATGATCAACGCAGAGGTGCCGCCAAAATGTGACGCCCTGGGACCGAAAAATAAGCTCATTATTGCCCCTGGCCTTTTAAGCGGTACCCCTCTGCCGAATACCAGCCGAATATCCATAGGGGCGAAAAGCCCGCTGACAGGAGGGATCAAAGAGAGCAATGCGGGGGGTACCATTGCGGCGGCTTTAGGTCGTTTGGGAATTACCGCGGTCGTTATCGAGGGGCAAGCGCCGGCAGGAGACCTCAGCATCCTCAGGATCGATAAGACTGGAAATGCAAGTCTTATCCCGGCTCAAGAGTACAAGGGAATGCGAACATACAGACTCGCGGAAAAGATGCTCGAGGTCTACGGAAAGAAGACCTCAGTGCTCTGCATCGGGCCGGCTGGTGAGTATCGGCTGACCGCAGCTTCTATACAGTCTTCTGACATGGATGGTCGTCCCTGCCGCGCTGCCGGTCGAGGCGGCTTGGGTGCAGTTATGGGGGCCAAGGGGCTTAAGGCCGTGGTTGTCGATCAGGGTGGGAAGAGCGCCGATGCCATAGCCGATCCGAAGGCCTTCAAGGAGGCGGCCAAGACCGTTACTAAAGCCGTAAAAGAGCATCCTGAGCCCGGTCATTTGATGCCCACCCTCGGCACGGCCGCCCTCGTGGCTCCCCTCAATTCAATGGGCGCCTTTCCCTGTTACAATGCTCGAAAGGGTGTGATGGACGGTTGGGAGCGGATCAGCGGGGAGGCCATGGCCGAGCTTATCCAGGAACGGGGCGGGAAGACGACACACATGGGGTGCGCCCAGTGCATTGTCCACTGCTCCAATGAGTTTGTGGATAAAGAGGGAAAGTACGTAACCGGTGCCCTGGAGTATGAAACGATCTGGTCGATGGGAGGCATGACCGGAATTGCTGATCTTGACACAATCGCTAAGTTGGACTTTCTGTGCGATGACATTGGCGTTGACACCATGAGCACAGGGGTGGCCGTTGCCGTTGCCATGGACGCCGGATATAAGGAGTTTGGCGATGGCACGGCAGCCATAGAGATGGTAGAAGAGATTGGCAACGGCACGGAATTCGGTAAGATCCTTGGAAACGGTCCTGCTGCCGTAGGCAAACATTTCAACCATTCCCGGGTTCCGGTGGTCAAGGGTCAGGGCATTGCGGGCTATGATCCGAGGGCCATGCTGGGCAATGGCGTTACCTTTGCCACCTCACCCATGGGGGCCGATCACACTGCCGGAAACGTGATTGGGTTATGTTTGCAGGGAAAGCTCGACCCATTACAAGCAGAAGGAGCGGTTGAGGTCTCCAGAGACCTTCAAATCGCCATAGCCGCTTTTGACTGCACAGGGCAGTGCTTCATGGCGACTGTCGCCACGTTTGATCCCGAACCTGGCGAAGCGTTTCGGAAGGTGCTCAGTGCCAAATTGGGCACACAGCTTGAGCCGGAGGATTTCCCTGGCGCCATGGGTGTCTGGGTGTTAAAGGCAGAGCGGGAATTCAACAGAAAGGCGGGGTTTACGAATCAAGACGATCGACTGCCCCGGTTTTTCTATGAAGAACGCCTCCCTCCCCATAATACGGTCTTTGTCATCAGCGACGAGAAGCTTGACAGTGTTTTTGATTTCTGACGGAAATCAAGAATGAAGATGAGGGTCAAAAACTGAATTGACTTCTTGATAGTAGGGAGGGTTTCAGACTGACGGTCGTGCGAAGAAAGGAGGTGAAACAGGGAAGAGGAAAGGCGGAACAAGATATATAGTTGAAGGTTTAGAAATAGAAAAGGAGGGATAAAATGAAAAATAAAATAGTGCGTGGGTTGTTCGTGTGTACGGTAGCGGTGGTGTTCTTATGTGGTGTTGGGGCCACAAACTCACCAGCCAAGGATAAAATCCGTATTGGCCAGGCTATCGCTCTCTCAGGTCCATTAGCGGGCGGTGTTGCCATAGCAGGCGGTCGAATCTACGTGATGTGGGTTGAGGAGGTCAATAAAAATGGCGGGATCTATGTGAAGGAGTATGGCAAAAGATTGCCTGTGGAGCTGATCAGATATGACGATAAAAGCGATATAGGTACGATGACGAACCTGCTGGAAAAATTGATTGTACAGGACAAGGTTGATTTTGTCTTCCCCCCCTGGGGTACCGCGTGGCTCTTTGCTGCCGCTCCTGTGGCCAACAAGTACGGGTATATACTGATCGGTGGCCCCGGTGGCGCGTTGAAGCTCAAGGAGCTTAGCCTGCCCTACTTCTTCCAGGTTTTGAATTTTTCGGAAACTCAGGCCCCGGCCCTGGCCGGCATCTTTGAGGAAGTCGGTGTGAGGTCGGTGGCGGTCATCTACCGCGGAGACCTCCACGGCGTAGAGTATGGTGATGCCATGGTTCCGTATTTCAAGAAGAGGGGCATTGATGTCAAAATGAAGAAGAGCTATCCCCCCGGGATTAAGGATTTATCGCCGCTATTGAAGGAGGCCAAGTCGCTTGGCGTCGATGCCTTTTGCGCTGCTTCCTATCCTGATGGGGGCATGCTTCTTACCGGGCAGGCACTTGAGCTTGGCATTAACTTCAATGCCTTCTTCATTACCGTTACGCCCTTTTCCCCCAACCTCTATAGAGATACGTTTGGCGTGGATACGGTGGAGGGAGTAATGGGCGGCGGTGCGTGGAATGCGAAAACGTCTCCCGGAGCCAGGGAATTCGTTGACAAATTCGTGGCACGCTTTGGCATGGAACCCGACTACTGGGGAGGCCTGTACTATTGGTCATCGCTACAGCATTTCCAGCAGGCTATCGAGAAGGCGGGAACTCTGAACCAGAATAAGATAAGGTATATCATGGCCAAAGAAAGGTTCAATACGGCGTTGGGACCGTTCTGGTACGATAAGGATCAATACTTTGTAAATCATCCCGGTGAGATAGGTCAGTGGCAAAAGGGCGTGTTTGAAGTCATTGACCCTGGGGAGAAGCGTACCGCACCACCTCTATACCCCAAGCCAGCGTGGCCAAGAAAGAAGAAGTGAATCGAGTGACGTGAGCAAAAATGGTAAGCAGGCTGTCTCAAAGGGTGCAAAAATAACAATCCTCGAGGGCGGTTACTTCCTCCAGAGGACCTATCGCGCACCTTTTAGGCAGCCTGCTTACGCGTGATTGTCAAAGCGAGGAAGCCCCCATCATGATGGTGAAAATCCTGGACGTAGTGATTGCCGGTTTACTGCTGGGCGGCATCTATGCCCTGATTGCCGTGGGGCTCAGCTTGCAGTATGGCGTTGCCCGGGTGCTGAACATAGCTCACGGCGAGTTTATTATGCTCGGGGCTTTCATCACCTGGTGGTTGTATACCATAGTTGGGATTAACCCGCTGGTCTCTCTGGCCATTTGCGGTCCTATCACATTCATAATAGGTTATATGCTTCACAGGGCTTTGTTCACCCGGCTTAGAATCTCGTCAGCATCACCAGCTGCCTTTGAGGGCAACTCCATGTTAGCCTGTTTTGGTCTTCTCTTCATCATTCAAAATGTAGCCATATTAATATGGGGGGCTGACATAAAGGGGTACTCTTACTTAGCCTTTCCGGTCAATTTTGGGGGAGCGGTATTTGCCGCCAACCGCCTGGTAACCCTTGGATTTGCAATTATCATAGGTGTAGTCTTCTATCTCTTCTTGGCCCGTACCCGTTTGGGAAAAGCGATCAGGGCAGCAGCCCAAGACCCAGCAGCCGCTGGGCTCATGGGGGTAAACATCAACCAGGTGCTGGCTTTATGCTTTGGCTTTGGTGCTTTGATGGCTGGTTTAGGCGGTACACTTTTAAGCATGTCCTACAAGATTCAACCGACGATGGGGCTCGAATATACCATAATCGCCCTCATCGTGATCGTCTTAGGGGGGTTGGGCAGTATCCCTGGCAGTTTTATCGGGGGTCTTTTACTCGGTCTTGTTGGCAGCATAGTAACCTATACAGAGCCGGGCTTATCACTGGTTGCCTATTATGTCATCTTCATGCTTCTGCTCCTGGCGAAGCCAACAGGTATTTTGGGGAAATAGAGAAATGGATATTGTAAGAGTTATCTCTAAAAGATCCTTTGTGCTTGGGTTACTATTATTAATCTTGATCCTATTAGCTACTTCACCCCTCTATGCCCCACGGTATACTGTCATACTACTCACCAGCATCTTCATGTATATCATCATTACGGTGAGTTGGACTATGTTCTCCGGTCCTACAGGTTACATCTCGCTGGCGCCGGCCGCGTTTTTTGGGGTCGGCATCTATACTTCAGCTATATTAGGGAGAGCATTACCCCTGCCTCTCGTTATCGGTATTGGTGGTCTCGCCGGTTTTTGTCTTGCCCTCCTCGTTGGCGCTTTGACTCTGAGGCTAAGGGGCATATATTTTGTTATGTTCACTTTCGGACTCGTTGAGCTCCTTTTGCATTTTGTCCTGTGGTGGGAAGTAAATATAACGGGTACGACTGGCCGAGTGGTTCCCAGCGTGGATAACACGACTGTTTATTACCTCATGCTAATTATTTTTGCGATATTAATGCTTACCGCCTACCTTATCAAACGCTCTAAATTGGGGTTGGCCTTGCAGAGTATCGGTCAGGAGGAGGACGCAGCGGCCCACACCGGTGTTAATGTAACGATGGTGAAGGTTATGACCTTTGCCATCAGCGCTTTTTTCATGGGGACAGCCGGGGCAATCATGGCGACAAGATGGACGTACATTGACCCAAGGATTGCCTTTAATCCTCTCCTTTCTTTTATGCCGGTTCTGATGGCCATCTTTGGCGGTATGGGACAACTTTACGGTCCTGTAATAGGCGCGGCTATCTTTACCTACCTGGAGGAATTCCTGATAACCAGGTTCCCTTATTACTATATGCTCATCTTCGGCATTATCATGGTGCTCGCTATAGTGTACCTGCCCGATGGACTGGTTGGATTGATACAAAAGTTATGGAAACGGATTTCAGAGAGGAAATATGCCTATACTTGAAGGTAAAGGAGTGACCAAGTATTTTGGAGGGCTCGCCGCCGTATCAAATGTGGACTTTACTGTGGAACAAGGTGAAGCCCTCGGTCTGATTGGTCCCAATGGAGCTGGCAAAACTACGCTGTTTGATTTAATATCGGCTGCCCTTGTTCCCAAATCAGGGACAATAAGATTTAAAGGGGAAGACATTACCGGCTTAAAGCCGTATAAAATCTGTAGGATGGGAGTGGCGAGAACCTTTCAAATGGTTAAAGTTTTCGCCGATATGCCGGTTCTTAACAATGTCGCATTGGGTTCGTATTTCGGAACGTCACCCGGTATGTCATCAACGGATGCTGTTCGAGAAGCCACGGAGTTATTAAAGTTTGTGGGGTTATCCGAAGTGAAAGCGACTCCTGCGAAAGACCTGACCCTGGCTAACCAGAAGCGACTTGAAGTGGCCAGAGCGTTGGCGACCAAGCCAGAACTATTATTGCTTGATGAAATGATGGCGGGGTTAAACCCCGCTGAGTTAGCCCAGGCCATGGAATTGATAACCAGGATTCGGGATAAGGGGATTACCATCTTCATGATCGAGCATGTCATGAAGGCAATTATGAGCGTATGCGACCGAATTATAGTGCTCCATCACGGTCAAAAGATTGCCCAAGGAACGCCACAGGAGATTACCACCAGCAAAACAGTTATCAAGGTATATCTAGGAGAGAAGGCTCATGCTGGAAGTTAGCAAGGTAGATACTTTTTATGGCAAGATTCAGGCATTATGGGGCGTTTCGTTAAAAATCGAAGAGGCGGAAATAGTCGCCCTGGTGGGTGGCAATGGAGCAGGTAAAACCACGCTTCTTAATACAATATCCGGTTTGCTGCGTCCGGCTTCAGGTAGTGTGGAGTTCCGTGGCAAGAGAATCGACGGGCTGAAGCCTCATGCCATTGTGGAACTGGGTATGTCCCATATACCTGAGGGAAGAAGGCTTTTTCCCGACATGTCGGTGCGTGAAAACTTGGAGATGGGTGCCTATACAAAAGGTGTGTGGAAACATAAGCAAGAAACCCTTGATAAGGTCTGTCAACTTTTCCCCATATTAAAAGCAAGACAAGGGCAAATAGCCAGAACATTAAGCGGTGGCGAACAGCAAATGGTGGCTATGGGCCGGGGTCTAATGTCAAGGCCGAGACTATGCTTCATCGATGAGCCATCATCTGGTCTGGCACCGCTCGTGGTGGACCAAATCTTCCGCATCATACAGGAACTCCGCGACCAGGGCATTGCCATCTTCCTGATTGAGCAGAATGTCCAACAAACTCTGGAGATAGCTGACCGGGCATATGTCTTAGAAAATGGGCGAGTAATCTTGGCAGGAGAAAGCAACAAGCTTCTAGAGGAAGAACTCATACGAAAGGCATATTTGGGTCTCTAATGGAGCGCCTCGTCCTAACAGTGCGAGGCTTGCCGCAGAGCCAATGGATGGGCATGCGGGTCTCTTTTTAAAAAAGGAAAAGATCTTGCACTTTGCAATGGAGCTCTGTACTTTATTGCACAGGGGAGGAGTTTGAATCCGATTTTTCCGGTGCAAGGCTCGTTATCAACTATTTAGGAAGGAGGTTACAGCTATGGCAGGGAAGTTGGCGAAATTGCTATCGGATTTGAAGGAACCAGAGGCCCTAGCATTCGTTGAGAAGGCCCTGGGAGAGGGGGTCGATCCTATGGATCTTTTAGGGGAGGCCAAGGAAGCCATGAATATCGTGGGCCAGAGATTCGCCAGTGAGGAGTACTTCATCCCGGACCTTGTGTTTTCCGGGGAGATCCTCAAGGGCATCGTCAAGATGCTCGAGCCCCATCTCAAGAAAGGTGAAGAGGCAGAACGCCTGGGAAAGGTCGTTATCGGGACAGTGGCCGGTGATATCCATGACATTGGGAAGAATCTTGTCGTCTTTATGCTGGATGTCAACGGATTTGAGGTCCTCGACCTGGGCATTGATGTGCCGGTGCAGAAATTCGTTGATGCCATTAAAGAGACGGGCACTAAGGTGGTGGGGCTGAGCGGGTTCCTGACCTTGGCCTTTGAATCAATGAAGGAGACCATGGAGGCGATCAAATCAGCCGGGCTCCGGGACAAGGTAAAGGTCATGATTGGCGGCGGTCAGATAACCGAGGAGATAAGGAAGTATACCGGCGCTGATGCCTACGGCAAGGATGCCATGGCTGGAGTATCCCTGGCTAAACAGTGGCTCGGTGCTAAGTAGGGATCCTTAGCAGAGAATGTACAGGAGGAAATAAAAATGGAAAAGAAATGGGAAGAGATGTCATCGGATGAAAGACAGGAGGCGCAGCTGCAAAAGTGGCTTTCGCCGAAAGACCCTGAGGGGAATGACCTTAAATTCCAAAGCCCCCAAGCCGAGAAGGCGTTTAAGGAAAGGGCAACCAGGCTAAAAGATGCCATTCAATTGAAGAAATTGCCGGACAGGGTGCCCGTCTTTACCATTTATGGCTTTTTCCCCGCTCTCTATGCCGGGTTTACCCCTCAAGAAGTGATGTATGATTACGGCAAAGCCAACATGGCATGGAAAAAATACGTGCTGGACTTTGCCCCGGATGGGCATATTGGCCCGTGGGTGCCTGGCCCGGGAAAGCTCTTTGACATTCTTGACTACAAGTTATACAAGTGGCCGGGGCATGGGGTATCACCTCAATATGGCTATCAGTGCAATGAAGGGGAATACATGAAGGCGGATGAATATGATGCCTTTATTGATGACCCGTCGAACTTTTACAATAATGTCTACCTGCCGCGCATATTCGGCGCCCTGGAGCACTTTACCGCCCCTCATATCGCCGACGTGCTCGAAATGTATGGAGCTGGCTTAAATTTTATACCCTTCGGTCTACCCCCAGTTCAGGCTGCCTATAAGGCGCTTCTGGAAGCCGGGAATGAAGCCCTGAAGTATATAGGAGTTGCTGGTGCCTACAATAATGAATTAGCAGCCGCCGGATTTCCCACCTTCTGGGACGGCCCGGCCAAGCCTCCGTTTGACATGATTGGCGACACCCTCAGGGGAACTAAAGGGATAATGACGGATATGTACCGCCAGCCCGATAAGCTCCTCCAAGCCCTGGAGGCAATGGCACCATTAGTGGTTAAGAATGGGGTGGCCGGGGCCAAGGTGGGGGGAGTCCCCATCGTGGCGGTAGTTATGCATAAAGGCGCCGATGGTTTCCTCTCCGATGAACAGTATAAGACCTTCTACTGGCCTACCTTTAGAAAGGTCCTCGTGGGCTTAATTAATGAGGGAATCGTACCATTTTGTTTCGTTGAGGGAGGCTATAACACGCGTCTGAAAGTTATCCGGGATGTACCTAAAGGTAAGGTTATATGGTGGTTAGACCGGACAGATATGGCTAAAGCCAAGGAAATACTCGGCGACGTTGCCTGCATCGGCGGCAACGTACCCCCCGATTTATTAGCCGTGGGCACACCCCAGCAAGTGAAAGACTACGCGAAGAAACTCATCGATACTTGCGGCAAAGGCGGTGGGTTTATACTGGGCAACGGGACGGTAATTGAACAGGCAAAGCCGGAAAATCTCCATGCCATGATTGACTTCACCAAGGAATATGGTGTGTACAAGTAACTTACGGACCCACGAGAATCATAGCCTCTAGGACAGGATCGAAGAGATGCAACAACTGAGGCCTCTCCCTAAAAGGGGAGAGGCCTAGTTGCAAGGGGTTCAGTTATGGAAACGAGGGTGTCAAGCGCTACAAGGGAAGTTTTCATTACCGATGAAGGACCGACTGTGCTGATAGGGGAACGGATCAACCCGTCAGGAAAGAAGAAACTGGCTGAGGCCCTGAAGAGCGGCGATTTTGATGTGGTTCGCAGGGAGGCCATTGCCCAGGTGGAGGCTGGTGCCGATATCCTGGATGTCAATGTGGTGTGCCCCGGGGTAGAGGAGATTGCGGTGCTTCCAAAGGTGGTGGAAAAGGTTATGGCATCCGTTGATGCGCCCCTTTGTATCGATATCAACAATCCCGGTGCCCTGAAGGAGGCCCTCAAGGTCTATAAAGGAAAGCCGATTGTCAATTCAGTGACCGGCGAAGAGAATTCCTTGAACGAGATCTTACCCCTGGTCAAGGAGTATGGGGCAGCGGTCATTGGTTTGACCATTGATGAGGAGGGCATACCAAAAGAGTCGGACCGGCGGGTCGCCATTGCCCATAAGATTATTGAGCGTGCAGGGTCGCTCGGAATCCCACCTGAAGACGTTATAATAGACTGCCTGGCTTTAACCCTCGGGGCAGACAGCAATGCCGGCCTGCTGACCCTTGAGGCAATCCGTAGGGTAAAGCAGGAACTGGGCTCTAATCAGACACTGGGCGCAAGCAACATCTCATTTGGCTTACCTGACCGCAATCTGGTCAACCTTACATTCTTGGCTATGGCCATCTCATCAGGGGTCACCTGTCCCACCGTTGATGTGGCCAAGGTACGTCCGGCGGTTTTATCTACAGACCTGATTTTGGGCCGTGATCGTTTTGCACAGCGCTACATGAGGAGCTTCAGACAACGCAAGAGCCAGGGAAAGTTGAGTGCGGTCTGGAGATGAATTGATCCTATTTGTTTTTTTCAATTTCCACATACCCTTCATCTGCATTGATTTTGACAAAGTCCCCGTTATTGATACATTCCAAAGGATCATTCTCCAGTTGATGGACCATGGGAGTCCCCGTGATGATGGCACTGACGGCTACTATACCCTCAGCCTTGACATTGATGATCCCCTTGGGGGAATTACCGCGTTTGAACGCCGCATAAAATTGCCAGGAGCCAGTTGTTGATCCCTTTCCCATGGGAAAGACAAGAATCTTGCCGGCCACACTCTTGCCCTCCAGTTCATGACCAGGCTCTTTGATAATCCCGGTATCAGGATCCATCCCTCCAGTAAACGATATCGCCATATGGGAAACAATAGCTTCGCCTTCGGCGACCCCTGCGGTGACAGGTTTTGCCTTAATTTTCATCATCGATTCCCCTCCCATTTTCCTGAAATGGCCGTCTGCACCAATTCTTGAGTAGAGCCAAACCAGGTATCCATCCCGAAAATGCCATGGGCATAGTAACTTCCCCTGGCAGAATTTATTGCGACAGTCTTAATGCCTCGTTCCCTAAGGTATAAATGTGGACCATCGGCTGCACCGACATCAGCGACAATGCGGCCACCTGCAGCTCTGATTCTATTGTAAATACCCATCCGTTTTGACAGCGTCTTGACCCAATTAGACGTGCAAATCCATAGCTCTGTGTCTGGATGAATCTTTCTGCCCTCTAATAGCGCGGCAATCTCCTGTACCTCTTGTATACTGCACTGGGGACAGCCAAACATGACTATATCCACCTTTTCTTCAGAGCTGAAAGAAATCTCTCTATATGCTTGATCTATATCCTTTTGCGCAATAGATATACGATCCAAAGGCCTCACAGTTCCCCCAAAAGCGGCTTCCAGCGTAGGTGCCTCTGGTGTTATCCCTACCAGATGCACGAGGCCAACAGCCCCTGTTACCGTTAGGGTGTAGAGGATGCCCTTAATGTTGTGAATCGCACTGTCGGCAGGCAGATGAACAAAAACCGGAATCTTATCGCCCACTATCTTACCGACAACCCAACCTATGGCCTGATAGTCTGCCGTAGTGAACCCTTCTAAATTCAATCGCTCTGTCTCAACTACTACCTGACCCCTTCTGTTTTCCGTGAGATGCATTCCCCACTCTGGGATAACACCGGTAATAGCTGCGGCCAAGGCGACATGATCTCCATCCCGGTTTGATCTCGCCCCAATTACAGAATTGGCATACACCTGACTCCCAGAGGAAGCCCAGGCAATATGATCCCCGAACCGCGGCACATTCCCCAGCAAATAGTGGTGGCATGAATAGGTTAGTGTCACCTCAAGGGATCGTAGCACCGCATCGATCCTTCTCTGTCTCTCTTGGTACATCTCTGGCACCTTGAGTTCCTCCCAATCCTCAAAATCAAACATCTCAGGATTCTTGGTCGTGTACACTGATACCTTTGTACCACCCTGCGCCAAATCCTCCAGCCATTCAATCCCTTCGTCCATCAGCACCGGGTAATTGCCTGCTATGTGGACACTGGTCACGGGAATCATTCTTTCCGCACTGTAGCACTCCCCATAGGCTACCAGGATCTCCATGGCCTTTCGGGCACCACGGCCGTGTTTTCCCTCGAGCATTTCCTGTTGTTCCTTGTTTAGTTTCATGAGCCCTCCTCACATTCACCTCAGACAGGCTACTATTTGGCACTCAGGGCCGATATTTCTTAAGCCCCCGCTTTAGAATCTTGGCCTGCGGGGTCTTGGGAAAATCCTCCAGAAAAATGATTCTTCTGGGCGCCTTGTATGGCGCCATCCTTTCCTTGCAAAAGTGGATCAGTTCTTGTTCGCTCAATTCTACTTCCATGACCCCGGCAGGCGTGACTACTGATCCGATCTTGTGGCGGCAGAGATGGTCAAAGGTGACAAGCGATGATGTTCCGGTCATGCCATTTTGAGGTGTTTCTTCCTAATGTGAAGCCCAAATGGACGATGATTGAATTAAGGATACATATTTACAGTTGATAGAAATACAAAAGGTCCCTGAAGTCAAGAAGAATCAGTTGAAGCCAAGCCAGGCTACAATTCGTAGTTTTCCCTTGGCAGGAAACCACATGCATCTAATCCGAGGTATTCAATGGGGATAACGTTGATAAACAATTTGACAACAAGATGTTAATCTCCGAATCTCTGAGCATGCCCAGACAGCCAAGATTGGATGCCCCGGGGCCTTACATCAGTAGCGTTCTCCTGTTTATCTTATAAAAGAGGAAGGGGCANCGCCCCTTCCTCTATGGGCTTTTACCATGTCCTCGTGCGGCCATAGCCCCTGGCTCCAGACCTTTTCTTATCAGGTCCATAACCCCTGCGCTGCTTTGCCGATTGCAGTTGAGCTCGCTGCTCGGGTGTGAGGATCTTACTCACCTCAAGTCGATATTCAGTCCTCTTATCCTGGAGCCTGTTTCTCAACTCGTTGATCTCCTGCTGTTTGGCCTTGATCGCAGCCTCATCGGGATCGCTCTGTAACCAGAGGTTCCTGAGTTCAGCTTTCTTAGCTATCAGCTCATTTCTCAGTGGCAGTGCCTCCTTCTCATGCTGCTCCCTGAGCTCTTTAAGCTTCGCCGATTGCTCCGTAGTGAGGGTGGGGATAGTTTCACAGCAGGGGATATCCCTGCCACCAGGTCCGATCCCTATACCTCGACCTTTCCCCCAACCCGGACTGTGGGCCAATACGGGGGCTGCGATAGCCGCAACCAAAAGTACGGCGCCTATGATTGTGAGTGTTTTTTTCATCTTCCTACCTCCATTAATGTTAAAATGTTTTTGTTTTGCCCACTAGTAGAGCAACGGCCATGCCAAAGGGTGCACTTATGTATGTAACTAGGTTAAAATAGAAGACTATTTCAAAATACCTTGCAATTGAAGATATTTTTTCTTGTAATGGCGCAAGAAAAACTGGATACTAAGTATCCATTTCGTGATATCCAGCTGGATAAAAAGTATCCAGATCTCCAGGGGGGAAGAGAGAGATTATTTGTCGGTGGAGCCAGGCTCCCAGTCTGGTACGCATCTTGCCTGATAGAATAGTGATTGGCGAATAGAATGAATAGAGTGAATAAAAAATATTGGATTGGCATCCCTCCCTGGATCATAGTGGGGGCAGTGATCATACTTGTTCCGATCTTTGTGTTCTGGACCCTGGAGAATATCCACAGACAGAAAGAGAATACAAGCCTCCTCCTCTTAGAAAAGGGAGCCGCCCTCATTCGGTCCTTTGAGGCTGGTGCCAGAACAGGAATGATGGGAATGCTGGGAATGCGCGGGAGCGGCTTTCAGCTTCAGAACCTGTTGATGGAAACGGCGCAACAGCCCGATATTGCTTATCTCATCGTCACTGACATGAAGGGAACCATCCTGGCCCATAGTGATCCTGCTGAAATAGGGGGAACCCATGGGAGAGATCTGGATCTTGAGCGAATTTCCCGTTCCGAGACGGTGGAATGGCGCCAGGTGGCAAATCCAGACGGAGCCGACACCTTTGAGGTTTTCCGTCAGTTTTCGCCCACACGCAAGTATTTTCGGAGGCACCCTGGCAGAATGCTGCGCAACCCATGGCGCAGCCCTCATATCAACCCGATACAACTGGGATCTGAGCCAGAGCAGATCATTTTTGTGGGTCTGGATATGGGCACCATTGAGGCGGCCAGAAAAGGAGACATTCGTCACACGGTGCTCATGGCACTTATCCTACTTTTGATTGGGTTTGCAGGCATCGTCTCTCTTTTCCTGGCCCAGGCCTATCGTTCAGCCAGGACCTCTCTGACCAAGATTAAGGCCTTCTCTGATACGGTAGTTGAAAATATGCCGATCGGCCTTCTGGTAATTGATCCCGACGGGAAGATTGCCTCTTTCAATCAGACGGCCGAAGCCGTGCTGCAACGTTCATCACGCGAAATGCTGGGAAAAAAGGCCACCAAACTAATCCCCAGGAAGCTATCGTCTGTCATTGATGAATTCGAAGGTAAAAGAGGTATCATGGAAAAGGAGATAGATTGTGTTTTAGAAGGGGGCAAAGTGGTTCCTCTGGAGGTAAGCGTATCTTCATTGCGAGAGGATAACGGTACTCCCTTGGGAGATGTCATCCTTTTCAGGGATTTGACCGAGGTCCAGAGTCTTAAAAGGGAGATCGAAAGAAATCAGCGCCTGGCATCTCTCGGGAGGCTTGCGGCCGGGATGGCCCATGAAATACGCAATCCCCTGAGCTCGATCAAGGGATTTGCCACCTACTTCAGAGAGAGATATAAGGAGATACCCGAAGACCAAAAAACGGCCGAAATCATGGTTCAGGAGGTGGAAAGGTTAAACAGGGTCATTGGTCAGCTTTTGGAATTTGCCCGTCCCCCGAAGATTAATAAGAAGCCCACTCCCATGCACACGGTGATTCAGCATTCCCTCAAGATGATTCAGCGGCAGGCCCAGGAGAAGAATATCGGCATCAGTACGAACCTTTCACCTGAAATCAAAGATGTATCCCTTGATCCGGATCGGATTAACCAGGCTCTCCTCAATCTGTACTTGAACTCCATCGAAGCAATGGAGCATGGAGGCACCCTTTCCGTAGAGCTTTCTTGGGATCATGATTCCAAAAGGGCAAAGATAGCGGTCTCAGATACGGGCGTCGGAATCAACAAAGAGGATCTGGTTCATGTCTTTGATCCTTACTTCACCACCAAACAATCAGGAACTGGCTTAGGGCTTGCGATAGTGCACAGGGTTATTGAGTCCCATGATGGTGAGGTGAGGGTGGAAAGTGAGCCTGGCAAAGGGACCACGGTGACGATCCTTTTACCTGTTTCTGACAATGAGTATAACACAACAGACAATTCACCGCAAACCACGGACATTACCCCATGAAAAACAAAAACACCATATTGGTTGCAGATGATGACCCTGCCCATCGCACCATGTTGCGGACCCTTCTCACCGGGTGGGGATATACCATCTTTGAGGCAGATGACGGCTCCACGGCCATTGAAAAGGTCCATGAGCAGGCGTTTGACCTGATCTTGATGGATATTCGTATGATCAAGGTTTCAGGGCTTCAGGCCTTAACCGAAATCAAGGGCTTTAANCCTGCTATACCGATCATCATTATGACCGCTTATTCATCTGTGGAGACCGCTGTGGAGGCCTTGAAAAACGGTGCCTATGACTACCTCACCAAACCGCTGGATTTTGATGAGTTGCGGTTTGCAATGGAACGGGCCATGGATCACACACAGTTAAAAGAGGAAAATCGTCTCTTGCGTGAGACCCTTGGCAGTCATTTTGACAGGCGAAATATTATTGGGCGAAGTCCGGCCATGGTGAAACTCCTGGAAACAGTGGCTCAGGTAGCTCCATCCGAGACCACCATTCTGATCACTGGTGAGTCTGGGACGGGCAAAGAGATGATTGCCGGGGCAATTCACTTTAACAGCCCCCGAAAAGATGGCCCCTTTGTGAAAATCAACTGTGCCGCCATCACAGAAACCCTGCTTGAATCGGAGCTTTTCGGCCACGAGAAGGGGGCCTTTACCGGCGCCTATAAGAAAAAGGAGGGACGATTTCGCCAGGCCCATGGAGGGAGCCTGTTCCTGGACGAGATTAGTGAGATGTCGCTGGCTATGCAGGTCAAGTTATTGCGAGTACTCCAGGAAAGAGAGATCACTCGCGTTGGCGGCGAAGAGGTCATCAAGGTGGATGTACGGATTATAGCTGCTACCAACCAGGATCTGTTGCAGGAGATCGAGGCAGGGCAATTCCGAGAGGATCTCTATTACCGCTTGAATGTTGTTACTTTGAACATGCCCCCTTTGCGGGAGAGGAAAGAGGATATTCCTCTCCTGGCCCAGCATTTTTTGGAGGTGTTTTCCGAAAAAAATCATAAACAGATAAAGGGGTTTACCCCTCAGGCCATGGACCGGCTGCTTAAATATGATTGGCCAGGCAATGTCAGAGAAATCATGAATGGTGTTGAAAGGGGAGTGGTCCTTTCACGGTCAGAGTACCTGGATGAAGAAGACCTTCCAATGATCCTGAAGGATGCGTCTGTGTCTGGGGAAATCTTGGCAAAGAATGCCATACTGACAGATATGCCGCTCGATGAGGTGGAGAAGGCGACCGTATTGAAGACGCTGGAGTTGGCCGGGGGTAATAAGAGCGAAGCAGCCCGGCGGCTCGGCATAACCCGCAGAACCCTCCATAAGAAGCTTAAGATGTATGGAGTTATGTCCTGATCAATGTGGTGCTATGTCGCCCGAATTGGGGGGCAGACTTGACTATTTGACTGTTTTTATTTGAAACAAGAGGATTGGTTTTTGATGTTGAATATTTCTGCATGGTGCACAAAAAGCAATATCGATCAAGATTCCCAGGGTTCTTGTGGCAATCCAATTTTTGGGGAAGATCTTCAAAGCCAAAGATGTTGCCAATTTGGATATCCTTGAAAAGGGGGTTGTTGATGAAATTATTTTCAAGAAAGAGAATCTCAGGAACCGCCTCATGCTGGAACTTATGGCCCGGGGTGGTATGAGGGTGGGTGAGGCCTTACAGCTAACCCCGAGGGATGTTTAGGCAGTGATTTCGTCTCTCATAGCCTGGGGTGCACCTTACTACAGATGGGCAGAAAATATCAGGACTCTAACTGAAAGGGTGTGATAACTTATGGGGACAGATCACTATCCAAGGATGCGAGCTATAGAGTCAAACCTGTGGCCGTTGGCCGCGGCTACCGGAAGAAGCAAGGGCTAGTACTCCTTCAACGCCATGTTGAAGTGAGGCGGTGGTGAAGTCAAAATGGAGGCGAGTTGAGATGAAAGAGCTGATTGAATACATTGCAAAGCTACTTGTTGATAATCCGGAGGAAGTAAGTGTAACTGAACTTGAGGGAGAGCACACCTCTGTGATTGAACTTAGGGTGGCCAAAGGAGATTTGGGTAAGATAATTGGCAAACAGGGAAGGACAGCTGGGGCGATAAGAACTATACTTGCTGCAGCCTCGGCCAAGATGAAAAAGAGATCTGTCTTTGAGATTTTAGAGTAGTTGATATCAGGCGAAGGTGCCGGCTGTTGTTTTCTACGTTTATGGCTTACCCCTTTCATTCCCTTCTCACTCAGCTGAGTCCAGGTGAGAGTCTCAGCATATGATACCTCACATCGATTAGTTACCCGGCAGGCACCCATTCCTACACCTTCAATCATTCGGCTTCCAGAGATTTGATCAAAGATTCAAAATTTGCGCTGCCGGTAGCCGCAAATCCCGTATCTTCCACTAAAAACACATCCTTGCTGGCGCTCAAGAGTTCGCAATGGCTGAGGATTTCATTTTCAGCCATGATGCTCCCAACTCCTTTCAATAGAGGCTCTTCAAAATGGGCTGCTGCGATTTCTCTGGCCGTTTTTGGTCCCTGCTTCAGGATCTTCAAGATATCCGCGCACCTCTCAATGTGGTGCTCTATTAATTCATTGATCCTTACCTGCAGGTTGATCTCATTCCAGCGATTATTATAAAACAGCCGATGCGCGGACAGAACAAGCAAGCCGGTAAATTTCCCCCCGATTTGCTCCAGCTTTTTAAGGGACCGAATGTATGCCCTAAGCCCATAAATAGACTGGGCGTGGGTATAGTGCGGCTTGAGTATTTCCCTGACCCGGTCGAAAAACGCCTCCCTGGAGGGGAAAGGCGTAATTTGCGGAAGCACGGTGTCTCCCACAATAAGTGCCTCGCCTCCGACTAAGATGGCCAGAGCATCGGGGCTGTGTCCGGGGACATGATAGGTATATATTGTTTTGCCTATCTCGCAACGGCCGTCTCCAATCTGTTCAATCTTCAGTTGGCTGCGTTCCTGGTGATAGGCAAGACAATGTTGATTCGAAAACGACTCCGGCATAAAGCAATGCCAGCACGATGCGGGGAAGTCCTTATTGACATCGCCAGGGGCTTCTGTTGGATAGAAGCGAATAAGACGATCATAAATTCGATGGGCTTTAACTTTTGCGCTGGTTGATTCTACCATTTCAAAAAGACCGCCATCGTGGTCTTCATGGCCGTGGCTCAATACGATAAACTCAAGCTCGTTACCTGAAACGCCGGCAGATTCCATCATCTTAAGGAGCTTCAGGCCCATCCCGTATTTGCCGGTGTCCACTAAAAAGGGCTGGTCGGCCAGTACGAGATAATTCCAGGTCGGCCCCAAATCCCATTCTCCCCCGTAGAAATTTTCGGTAGGGAGACCAATGATCTCAACTCCTGAGGAAAGCTTGAACCTAATCACCATGTTGTTCCCGTTCTCCTGTCCTTCATGTATAACTTCCACCATCTCCTGCAACATCAGTTTGGGCCTCCTCAAACACCAGCAGCCGAATGGGCTTCTGGCACTATGAAATCCATTCTTTCCTGAAGATACCTCCAAAGATTGCAGAACTTGTTACTCTAATCCTTTCTACTCCATCTATCAACCTTTTTCCCTTCCCCCATTGCCTGCATCCTCTAAAACCAAATCCGTACACCTGGCTGAATCCCCTTTAGATCATCAAAAGGACCCTGGAAAATGGCGATGATATCTTGATCACCGGGTTTGGGAAGTTTTGCTCGAAAGGGAAAAATGAGCGGAAGGGAAGAAATCCTCAAACCGGCGAAGATTTGATGGTGGGATCAAGGAGGGTGGTGACTTTGAGAGAAAAGGAACCAAAGTCACGGTAAAAAAAGCAGAAAGCGAATGGTCTATCAGGCAGGAATTTGGTTTGTGGACCGGAAACAAAGAATTGATTGAATCACGTCGGACTTGTAAAAAAAGAACCCCGACCTAGGTCGGGGCATCCAGGTGTGCCGTTACTTATATAGTCGGCTCCCTTCTCCTACATTTCGGCGGATGGGGCTTCTCCAAATGTAACGAACACCCGAGAATTATACATAATTATACATATAAATTTATATTTGTCAACTAAATTTTTAAAATTAGGCAAAATAAATTTGAATTATACATATATGGTAGTCAAAGAAGTGTTGGCACAAGATATTGTATTTTCTGTCCCACTAATTTGCTCCTCGGGCTGCCAAGAATGACCGGTAAAAAAGTCCCGCGATGTGCTGCTGCAATCGTTGCAAAGAGCCGGCTCCCCTCCCTCGGCATCCTTCCCGCCTACCTCGCCTGAGCCCGCCCAGCATTCACCTGCCCGTCCCGGCCGGTAGGGTCGGGGAGGCGAAGCCGATGGCG
>JGI2172J19969_10000057_pt1 | contig 37840 bp, 28 predicted proteins | sample DeeMarSWOR230_32_FD_19969 | JGI IMG/M metagenome (IMG submission 19969)
TCAATGTCTGTTCACAGAAAGGTATACTGGAAGTTAAGATAATTCATGGGAAGGGCAAGGGTGTTTTGCGCCGTACAGTGGATTCTGTTTTAAAGAGACACCCTCTGGTTCTATCCTTCAAGCAAGATACAGGCCCATCAAGGTGGGGGGCAACCATTGTGTTTTTAAAGTGCACAGATAACTCTCAGCAGAAGCATACGAAACAGTAGGGAGCAAAGATGAGCGCAAGAGCAAGATCCTCCAGGGTGGTATAAAAGACTCTGGCCCACACATCAATCAGATACGAAATAGGAGCCTAAGACCTTGCCTTTGATCCAATCGTTTTAGGCCTGCATTTTTGGCCCATTCCAGGGCCATTGCATAATCCTTTGCCAAGATTCTGTGATTGATATATTCATCCTGATATGCCGTGCCGCATGGCCTATATTGGTCCATAACATTCACGTACGTATTAGTTGATATCTCATGAGAGAGAAATTCCATCACATCCTTGGTGCTGGCAATCCCATGAGGCATCACAAGATGCCTCACTAGTAGTCCTCTTTCAGCTATACCATTCTTGTTTATTTCTAAATCACCCACCTGGTCATGCATTTCTTTAAGCGCCCCAACCGCCATTTCTCTATAATCTGGCGCATGGCAATAGCGATCTGCCCATTTCTGATCCCAGAACTTAAAATCAGGCATATAGATGTCAATGATTCCGCTCAGGAGCTTAAGGGTCTCTACCCTCTCATAACCGCTACTATTATATACTATTGGAATATTCAGGCCATTCTCTACAGCCAGTAAGAGGGCCTCTAGTATCTGAGGTACCACATGGGTAGGAGTAACCAGATTTATGTTATGACAGCCACTACGTGCAAGCTTTATCATTATTGTTGCTAAATCCTTTGCTTCCATTTCTACTCCCTCTCCCAGATGGCTTATCTCGTAGTTCTGACAGAAAGAGCAGCGGAGATTGCAAAAACTGAAAAAGATGGTCCCTGAACCAGATTTGCCGACCAGTGGGGCCTCCTCTCCAAAATGGGCATTATAGCTTGCAACCTTTGCCCTTCTTCCAGTTTTGCAGAATCCTTTTTCGTTGCTTAACCGGTCAACAGCACACTGTCTGGGACAAAGACAGCATTCCTTCAACAGACTTGTAGCCTCTTCCACCCTTTTTGAAAGTTGGCCTTTTTTATGTAACTGAAGATAAGATGGCTCACACATGATGAACTATGCTCTTTCAGAAAAAGTTTGGCCCAGCACTGTATCTTGAGAATGTCAAGTGCCAAAGTTCCAAAGTTGAAATTCACCCTGTTCGATAAAACTTTCATATCATCTCTGCACTTTTGCGAGATAAATATCGAACAGGGTGAAGATTTGATTTGACATTTGGGTTTTGACATTTGGAATTTTACCACCTAACCACCTCTGCATTGATAGCAAGCTATTGTAAATACTTGTCACTTCTGATCCTCAGGTTCGCTCTGATCTATCATCCTCTTTTTTATCTCTTTTTCAAATCCTCTCTCGCTAGGCCGATAGAATGCCTTTCCCTTAAGTTTTCCAGGGAGATACTCCTGTCTTATTCGGCTTTCCGGGTAATCATGAGGATAAATATAGCCCTTTCCATAGCCCATCTCTTTCATCAGTCTTGTTGGAGCATTCCTTAGATGTAGAGGCACAGGCTGAGGGCCTGATTCCTCAATCTCCTTTTTTACGGATTTTTCTGCTATATAGAGAGAATTGCTCTTTGGGGCTGTGGCCAAGTAAACTACTGCCTGGGCAAGGGAGAGCTCCGCCTCTGGCGGACCAACCTTTTCCCAGGCCTGATAGGCAGTGAGGGCTACCTCAAGGGCTTTGGGATTGGCCAGACCAATATCCTCAGAGGCAAATCGAATGAGCCGTCTACCTATAAAAAGTGGATCCTCACCTGCTTCCAGCATCCTGTAGAGCCAGTAGATGGAGGCCTGGGGATCACTCCCTCTCATGCTTTTATGAAGGGCTGATATGAGATTGTAGTGTTCCTCTCCGTCTTTGTCATATATGAGGGGTTTTTTATTCAAGGCGAGTGCAGCAGTCGCTACATTTACTACCTTTTTATTATTCTTGTCTGGTTGAACAAAATAACTGACGGACTCCAGATTATTAAGGGCTGTCCGGGCATCTCCATGGGAGATGTGTATAATATATTGTAAGGCATCCTTTTTGATCTCAATATTTAGATCTCCGAGTCCCCTCTTTTTATCTTTAAGGGCCCTATTCAAGATTGTGGCCATATCTTTGAACTCCAATGGTTTTAGGCTCATGACCCTGGTCCTTGAAAGCAGAGGTGGAATAATTTCAAATGAGGGATTCTGAGCGGTAGCTCCAATAAGAATGATCAGACCACTTTCTACATGGGGGAGAAATGCATCCTGTTGGGCCTTATTAAAGCGATGAATCTCATCGACAAACAGGATAGTTGGCTTTAGTTTATATCTATAGGTCTTTTTTGCCGAATCAACTATTTCTCGTAGTTCCTTTACACCAGAGAGCACTGCCGAGAATGATTCAAAAGGGCAACTACTGTATTGTGCTATCAATCGTGCAATGGTTGTTTTGCCTGAACCTGGCGGCCCCCAGAATATTATGGAAAATAGATTACCTGCCTCTAGTGACCTTCTTAATACCTTTGATGGGCCAAGAATGTGATCTTGACCCAATACCTCTTCAATCCTCTCTGGTCTCATCCTGGTGGCCAGTGGGGTCGTTTTAAGATCCATTATTTCATCCTGCCTTCATCTCCACAGCGTGGAAAACTGTTCACCGCAAATTGGCCCAGCTCCGCTAAAAGATCACTGTTACACGGTTACCATAGCATTTTCCACAATATCTAAAGTTTTGTCCAGGTGGAAGGGTTTGCTAATAATGAGATCAACACCACTATCTTTTAGCTCCTTTGTATCCAGTTTCTTTTCCCATCCCTTAATGAGTACAACCGGTGTCTTTTGACTGATTTTCTTGACTTTTTTTGCCACACTTAAACCTCCTGTATCGGGCAGGTGGATATCAATCACCACCAGGTCAAACTTCCCCTTCCACTTTTCCAATGTTCTTATCCCGTTAAAGCCAACTGAACAGGTGACTACGTTATGGCCTTTATTTATCAATATCCTGGTCAGTATATCCCTGAGTATATGTTCATAGACAATGACGAGGATATTTGCCTCTCTTGCCCTACTTTTTGCTACCTCTTTCATCAGAATTCAGGTTTTGAAAAAAGAATATGGTTTTAATTACACGAGACACTGCTATCAATTATTCATTGCCATCCACTGGCAACCATGTTGGTATGGAGGTTTGTAATAGGAAGGTTTTCTTTTATCTAAAAAAGCTTGAAGCTAACTTTTCTTTACCTTATGATAACCCCAGGTTTTGTCAAATCAACAGCCTGACAGCTTAACGATTCGACCAGGAGAGTAAACAAGATTTAATCTATATAATTTAAAACATTTCGTCAAACACATATGTCAAAAGCGCCAAAAAATAAATCTAAAGAAACTGACCTTTCCCCTTTCGTTCACTTACACGTTCATACTGAGTTCAGCCTGCTTGATGGGGCCATCAGAATAAGTAACCTGCTCACAAAGGCTACCAGTTTCGGCATGGAGTCGTTGGCAATCACTGATCATGGGAACATGTTTGGGGCAGTGGAGTTTTACTCAAAGGCTGTTAAGCGTGGGATTAAACCGATCATCGGTTGCGAGGCATATATAGCCCCTGGCAGTAGGAAAGATAGGGCACCCTCACCTGATGGTCAGCCAAATGCATACCATCTGGTTCTCCTTGTCATGGATGAGACTGGTTACGGGAATCTGAGCAGGCTTGTCACATTGGGTAATCTGGAGGGCTTCTATTATCATCCCAGGATAGATATGGAGCTCTTAAGGCAATACAACACAGGATTAATTGCCCTTTCAGCATGTCTCAAGGGCCATGTTCCCTATTTTCTAAGGATCGGAAGGCAAGAAGATGCCAAAAAGTATGCACGTGAGCTGGCATCGATATTTGACCATGGCCGGTTTTATTTAGAGGTAATGGCCAATAAGATGCCCGAACAGATTGCTGTTAACAGGGCGTTAAAAGAGCTGGCACAGGAGCTGTCTCTCCCCATGGTTGCCACCAATGACTGTCATTATTTAGAGAAGGAGGATGCCGAAGCCCATGATATCCTCTTGTGCATCCAAACAGGTAAGAGTGTTGATGATCCCGGTAGGCTAAAATTCTCTAACAATGAGTTTTACTTTAAGTCCAGGGCAGAAATGGCCCTTGATTTAGATGAGTTTCGCGAAGCCCTGGATAATACCGTGAACATAGCTAAAAGGTGTCATTATGAGATGCAGTTTGGTCAGTATAAATACCCTGTTTTTCAGGTCTCAGGTGATCTTACTGTAGAAGAGAAATTTGAGAAGGAGGCCAGAGAAGGCCTGGAGAAAAGATTGATTCGCAAAGAGGCACTTGAGGGATCATTATCCCATGAATTAAAAAAAGAATATGAGGATCGTTTGGCCTATGAACTGAAAACCATTAGGGAAATGGGTTTTTCAGGTTATTTCTTGATCGTGGCAGATTTCATTGAGTATGCGAGGAATTCAGGTATTCCTGTTGGTCCAGGCAGGGGATCGGCTGCTGGATCCCTTACAGCGTATGCACTCAGAATCACTGATATTGATCCAATCAAATATGGCCTCCTCTTTGAGCGCTTCCTAAACCCTGGCAGAATAAGTATGCCTGATATTGATATAGATTTTTGTATTAAGAACAGGGACAAGGTCATTGAGTATGTCAGTGAAAAATATGGAAGAGAAAACGTCTCCCAGATCATAACCTTTGGCACCATGAAGGCTCGAGCTGTCATAAGAGATGTGGGCCGCTCTCTGAATATGTCTTATGCAGAGGCTGATAGAATTGCCAAACTCATTCCAGAAGGCATCAATATTACCTTAAATGAGGCAATAGAGGCAGAGCCACAGCTGAAGGCTATGGAAGAGGGAACGGATGATGAAAGAAGACTCTTAAGGATTAGCAGATCCTTAGAAGGTTTAACCAGACATGCCTCCACCCATGCCTCTGGTATAGTCATATCTGATAGGCCTCTGGTTGAATATCTGCCGTTGTTCAGAGGACCCAATGGAGAGGTCATGACCCAGTATACTATGGATGAGGTAGCGCAGCTCGGGCTGATCAAATTTGATTTCTTGGGGCTTAAGACCCTGACCGTTATCCAGGATACCCTGGACCTAATAAAAGAGACGTCTGACCAGGTTGTTACCTTGGATGAAATAGAGGTAGGGGATGATGAAGCATTCAGATTGGTTAGTGAAGGTAAGACTACAGGGGTATTTCAGCTGGAAAGTTCTGGGATGAAAGAGCTTTTGAGGAACCTCAAACCAGGTGTTTTTGAGGATATGGTTGCATCGGTTGCCCTTTATCGGCCGGGTCCCTTGGGGAGCAATATGGTTGATGATTTTATCAAGAGGAAGCATGGCCAAATCAAGATAACCTTTCCATTACCTCAATTGGAGGAGATCCTTGCAGAGACATATGGGGTTATTGTCTATCAGGAGCAGGTTATGCGAATCGCCCAGGTACTGGCCAACTATACCCTTGCAGAGGCAGACTTGCTGCGGAAGGCCATTAGTAAGAAACAGCCTGAGGAGATGGCACGGCAAAGAGAACGTTTTTTGGCAGGCACAGGCCAGAATAGATTAGATAGTAATAGGGCACGGCATGTTTTTGAGTTGATAGAAAAATTTGGAGGTTATGGTTTTAATAAATCCCATTCAGTGGCTTATGCTATGATAGCCTATCAGACTGCCTATCTCAAGGGCCATTATCCGGTACAGTTCATGGCTGCCTTACTCACAGAGGACATGGGAAGCCAAGATAAAACCATCAAAAATATTGCTGAGTGCAAGGAAATGGGTATACCTATCCTTCCTCCTGATATCAACGAGAGTCAGGTAGATTTTGCTGTTGTTGGGGAAAGTATTCGGTTTGGTCTGGCAGCAGTAAAGAATGTTGGCACTAAGGCTGTGGAAGCGATTGTTCATGAGAGAGAAAGGAAAGGGCCTTTTAAGTCGCTTACGGGGTTTTGCAGAAGGGTAGATAAATCAAAGGTAAACAAGAGGGTTTTGGAAGGCTTAATCCAGTGCGGTGCCTTTGATTTTGCTGGTGTATTTCGATCGAGACTGTTTGCATCTCTGAACGATGTCCTTGCTTTTGGCGGGATTAATGAAGACCCAAATCAGCTGAATATGTTTGACCTTTTTCCATTTGAGGAAGAGGAAGAGAGCCCATTTGAGGCTCAAGACATTGATGAATGGGAAGATGGTGAAAAGCTACGGAGAGAGAAAGAATCTCTCGGATTTTATATTACCGGACATCCCTTAGATAAATTTGCAGATGTAATAGACCAGTTCGCAACTACAACAACACAGGAGCTTGCTTCAAGTAGTGATAAATCAGTTGTAAAGCTGGCCGGGCTCATTAATAGCATGCGGATAAAGAGGACAAGAAAAGGGGAAAAGATGGCAGTCATTAATGTGGAGGACAAACATGGCTTCACTGAGGTTATAGTGTTTCCAGATGTGTTTGCTCAATGTGCCTCCCTGATAAATGATGACAGGCCCCTTTTGATAACAGGAGAAACCGAGGCCGGCGATAACGTGGTGAAGATTAGGGCCCAGGAGATAGTTGCCTTGGAAACAGTAAAACAAAAAACAATTAAGTCAATAATAATACCTGTTTCACAGGAGGGACTGAGCCGCTCCTGCCTCATGAAGTTAAGGGATCTTATCTTTAGATATCCGGGAGAATGCCGGCTTACATTTAGGATCAATCTTCATGGAAACAAAGAGGCAACCGTAGTTGCCCATAATCGGTATAGTGTAATCCCTGAGGAAAATCTGATTAGAGAGATTGAGTCTTTGGTAGGGGCCAAGGTGATATGTGAGGCCTGAGATATGAAAATCAGAGTCACCAACAGATATATAATAAGCCTTCTCTCCTGTCTGGCACTGTTTGTTCTCAGGGTAATTCTCTTCACCTGTCGAGTTCAGTATATAAACAAGAAACATATAGATGAATTTCTCCTTGGAGAGAAAAAGGTTGTGATAACCACCTGGCACAGATGTGCCATCTATTTCCTGCTTAAATATGGCTTTCTTCACCCTATGGTTCTCTTCTCTTCAAGCAAGGATGGGGATCTGCTGTCTGATTTTGCCAAAAAAGTAGGCGTTATCCCAGCCAGGGGCTCATCAACCAGAGGAGGAAGGGAAGGCTCCGAACAGATGGTTAGATTTTTACACACAGGGGGGAGAGTTGTGGCGACTGTTGCTGATGGTCCACAGGGGCCACCATTGAGGGCAAAACCAGGACTTGTCAGGATTGCTCAGAAATCAGGTGTCCATCTTATGCCCCTGACCTGGTCTGCGAACAGGGTATGGATGTTTGTGCATGCGTGGGATAAGACGATAATCCCAAAGCCGTTTTCAAGGATTGTGATCTATGCATNAGAACCCTACCTCATCCCCAAGGAAGCTAATGATGAGGAATTTGATANATATGTGAAAGAAATGGAGAGAACCTTAAATGTCATGACCNGGGATGTTGATGCAATGGTTGATCATCATGATCCTAATATGGATCTGATCCTAAGAGAAGATGGTATTTGATTGTTGTNGCTCCTTGCTGTTTACTGGTTATTAAGATAGTCGAACGAGAAAGGATTCTTTCTATGGAACAAAAAATACAAAGCCTTGCGAGTTTGAGCACAAAAAGTTTCACTGTTTATCTGGATGAGGTGAGCCTAAGAAACGGAAGGATAAGCAGGAGGATCTGCGTTGACCATCCGCAGGCCGCGGCTATCGTCCCTTTTGTTTCGGATAACGAGATTATTATGGTAAGGCAGTACAGATATGCCTTAAGGAGGGAAACGCTTGAAATTCCCGCAGGTAAAATGGATAAGGGTGAGGGTCCTGAGGAATGTATCAAAAGGGAGCTGGTAGAGGAGACAGGCTTTGAGGCAAAATCCATCAAATGGCTCTATACCTATGCCCCGGCTATTGGATACTCTAATGAGCTCATCCATCTCTATTTGGGCAGGGATTTAAAGAAGTTGGAAGAGAATATTGATGACAGCGAGATATCATCCCTTGAGATCTTGCCCCTTGAAGAGGTGTTAGGGATGATCAGAGACCATAAGATAATTGATAGTAAGACGATTATAGCCTTGGCCTTTATTAGGCCCCTGATTTGACGCTTCGCAATTTCTGCAACTTATTGAAATTAGCGAAATTTTTTGAGGCCTGAGTTCTTGCCTTGCACTTGGAATAATGGAATAATGCAGTATTGGAATGTTGATTTTAAAATAAGTTTCTCATTTATCAACTCCCCTTTCAAGAGGACTCTTCCCAATAAACCTCTGTCCCACTTTCCCTCGTTCATGTTGCCCAGGACAAGATCACCCATTATTCCATCATTCCAGTAGTCCAGTATTCCAATTGTGAGCTAAGGGAACTAACTTCGGTCTACTACTTTTTCTTTTCTTCTTTTGGAGTTTTGTCAGGAGGGTAAATATACTTAGTATCTATGTCATAGGTCCAGGGAAGGCCCCACCCCTGCCAGCCATAAAAACGGCGATGATTGTAGACAGGGATCTTGTGTCTTTTAGCCAGTTGCCTGTAAAATTTATGCAGGTTCTCATCCTCGAAGCATGGAAAAGGTGGCCCCTCAAATCCATGCTTTACATTGTAAACATTCTTAAACCCGTTCTTTATCAGCTCCCTGGCTGCTAAAATGCTCCTGGTACCATCCCTGCATATTATAAGGAGGTTGTTGGTTTTTTGAAATGTCTTGCTTATCTGTTCCACAAAGGAGTTATTCTTAGTGAATTGATATATCCAGCTCTCTCCTTTTTTTGCAAGTGTGTCACTCATAAACATGTACGGAAAGAGGTAGGCTATTGGTGGGTGACCTATGAATTGATATTCTGCCCTTGTTCTAATATCAATAAGATAGGTATCGGGAAGGGTATTGAGCATGTCATAGGCCTCAATAGCCAATATATCTTTAGGTTCCTGTGCTACGGCAGGTACCTGGAAAAAGGTAGTTACACAGATGAAAGATCCTAGCAGAATGAAAAGCAAGTTCTTCATTAACCAGCGTTCTCCTTAACTATTTGTTAACTATCTCATGTAAGGTTACGACTGAATTAAACAAAGTTGTCCCTGTTTGTCAATAAAAAATCTTTATTGTTTTTACTTGATCGTGCTATTTCCACTCTTGCCCATGGGCAGGAGGCCAATGGTAGTACATCGGCCTGCAGCGGACTCAATGCAAAATGAAAAGGGTAAATCGAAGAATGTAGAATAAGAATATAAGGAAAAGTCGAAAATAATCAAGACAAATTTTGCTTCTGCACCTTGCAATTTTCATTTTGCAATGGAGCGAAGCGACATGAGCAAGGAGAGATCATGGGACCAAGTAAGGTATTTTTTTCGGATCTAAGGGCTACTGCCAGTAGAAATATATTTGCCAAGTTGTTACAGCTTCTGCATGAAGCTGGCATAGATACCAAGGTAAGGTCACGCAATCTCGTGGCTATCAAGCTGCATTTTGGAGAGAAAGGCAATACTGGCTTTATCGGGCCCATCTTTATTCGCCGGATAGTAGACAAGATAAAGGAATTGGGAGGTTTCCCTTTTCTCACCGATACAAATACCCTCTATAAAGGGTCGAGGAGTCATAGTGTTTCTCATATAGTAACTGCCATAGAAAATGGGTTTGCCTATTCCGTAGTCAATGCCCCTATTATTATTGGGGATGGCTTGAGAGGTTCATCTTCTGTTAAGGTAAAGATAGATCAGGAGATTTTTGAGCTGGTAGATATCGGCAAGGAGATAATGGAGGCAGATGTATTGATAGGTGTTTCACATTTCAAGGGGCACGAGCTCACAGGCTTTGGGGGAACAATCAAGAATATAGGTATGGGCTGCGCCTCCAGGCACGGGAAACTTAAACAGCACTCTGATCTTTCACCTAAGATAAATAAAAAGAAATGCACTGGCTGTGGTGAGTGTGTAGCATACTGTTCGCAGGAGGCTGTTTCCGTTAAGGAAGAAAAGGCGGTTATTGATCTTGAGAGGTGCATTGGCTGTGGTGAATGCATTATTATCTGTCCTAATTCAGCAATCAATGTTCAATGGAGCAGGGATATACCTATTTTACAGAAGAAGATGGTAGAATATGTCTTTGGAGTCCTTAAGGAAAAGGAGGGAAGGGCATTCTTCATTAACTTCTTAACTCAGATATCTCCATCGTGCGACTGCAACAGATACACCGATGCGTCAATAGTGCCTGATATCGGGATCATGGCCTCGTCAGATCCAGTAGCCATTGATCAGGCCTCAGCCGATATGGTTAACCAGCAGGCTGTATTACATGGTTCATCGCTTGAGGTGAATACTAGGCCAGGTGAGGACAAATTCCGGGGCCTTTATCCTGACATAGACTGGGGATTTCAACTCGACTATGCCCAGAAGATAGGCCTAGGGACACGGAATTATGAATTGATAAAGATCTAAAACGTTGATAGCTCTCCTTTATATTTTCTGGCAATCTCCCAGAGCGTACCTCCTCGTCTCCTTTCTCAATAGTCTTTTTCTTGCAAGGTACCAGTAATCCTTTGTGCCTGCCTTCCTTATTGCCTACCTGATCCTTCCAGCCCCCGCATTATAGCCTGCCATAGCCAGATACGAGGAACCAAATTCATGAGATAGATCTGTGCCCCTCTCACATCTTCCAAAAATTAGATTACCCTGCTCATTTCATAATAGTCGTTATATATAAAATCTATAAAAACAAAATATTTTAATAAAAAATAAATTTAAGTAATTATAATTAAATTTCACAATTTCCATACCTTACAGGATATTTTTTAGAGAAGGGCAAACAATTTTTGACATTAATGGCATTTATATATAGCATGTTGAAAAAAAGGGGGATCATTTATCATCCCGACGTGCAAGGCATGACCAGGATGTTAATGAAAGAGATGCTCAATTATATGGAAAAGGTAGGTGTTGATACTGCTCGTAGCCTTGTAAGCTGGCGAGATTCAATTCTTTGCTGCCATGGGATTCAAGGCGGGTGATATGATCAATCTCGAATCTAAGATTGGGGATTGATTGGCGGATCTCTTTTGATACGCGAGAAACTCTGAACATGCGTCTTTAAAAGGACACTTTTTTTGGCATATTCGAACATCTATTCGAGGATTGTTTTTCTTCCTCAAGCAGAATAAATAATCAGCCATCAACTCTCCTCTCTAAATTTGTTTACAATTAAATATATTTATATTGAAATTATTATATTTAATAACATAAAGAAAATAATATGTCAACTATTTTTATTAAATTTTTATTAAATTATTAAGCATAATTAAAAATGTGAGTAGTCCGTTGTCAGTAGTCAATTGCATGAAGTAGAGCAATCAACATCGTGGATTCTCGCCTTTTGCGTTAATTCATTTTCTGATTACTTTCAACGGCTTCCGAGTTCCGGAATTCGGAAACAACTATCAACCGGCAACGGACACTAGTGAAGGTTGAACCGGAAGATTAATAATGCTATCCCTTCCCTTGATTGGAAGAGAGTTTTTCTCCTTTCTATTACGGTCGTATTGACTGTGGAGTCTGGAGGAGATGGCCGTGTAACCTTTATTGGATGGAAGGGAGGATAAGGACCTTACATAAGGATAAGGCACATGCATATATATGAAACGGGCTACGGGCATCTTAGTAGGTCTGTAAAGGGTCTAAAGGAAGGTTCAAGGGTTCGGCAAGGGGATGTGATCGGTTACGTGGGTTTATCCGGACTGTCAATCGGAGCCGATCTTGACTTTAGTGTGATTAAAAGGGGGAGGTTTATTGATCCTCTCAGGATTAAATCCGCTCCTGCGATTATTTTGAGCAAAAGAGATAGGAAGAGGTTTAATGAGTTGGTCTTCCAGATGGAGCAAGTATGGCAAAAAGATCAGACTTCCTGATTGTACTATCTTTAAGTATCATGGTTGTTTTACCATCAATTGGATACCCCTATATACCTCCTACGGCTCAGATTATAGAATTTATGAGCGATAAATTCGCCACTATCAGGACATTAAAGATAACTCAACTTACGAGAATTAGAGACCTAAACCAGGAAATTGAAAAGGTTTTTGGGGAGATTATCTATGTGAGGTCTCCTGATCTCTATAGGTCAGAGATTGCAGGCCAACCAGGCAAACGCCTTTTAATCAATAACGGCAAAAAGACCTTGAGTATTATCAATGGGGGGATTGCCTATGAGAGGCAAGCCCGGGACCCCGTCTATCGTTTTCTTCTTTTAGCCCAAAGCCCAAAACGATTATTGGATATACTTAAAGGTTTCGATATAAGCATTGATAAGGCATCCCTCACAAGGTTTGAAGGGAGAATCGCATACCTGATTGGGGAGAAGGAAGAGGGAAGCCCCAGGCTTCTTGTTGATAAGGACCTGTTTTTGCCCCTACTTCTAGAATATGGCAATATCCTTTTGCGTTTTTCCGATTACCGGGAACTCAGGGAGGGGATCTGGTATCCCTACAAGATCGTCTATTCACTTGAATACGAGGCTATTACAGAGGAGTATACCGTAAAGGATGTTATAGTAAACCCACGCCTTGATTTATCTCTATTTAATATATCCCTAATAAGGGCCCGATTTGGTAAGAGTGAGTAATTACCCAATGGCCTGCGGACTTATCCGCCCACAGCAGACTAAACAAACCTGAATGACCGAAAGGATTGAAATACTAAGCCCTAAATCCGAGATCCTAAACAATACCAAATGTCAAAATTCCAATGAATAAAATATGTTCGGAATTTTGATCTTGGGAAGTTTCTTGATAGTTTTGGATTTAGAACATTTGAATTTTGTGCTTGTTTAGGCCCGCCCTGGCGCGACGTAAGAGGAACGACCTTTTGTGGCTCTGATTCTATGGTTGCGGAAGCTGCAGAACTTAGCCACTGTACAGCAGGTCTGGGCCAGGGATTTCGACCTGCCCGCAATGCCTTTGTATAGGCTCAGGGTAGTGCCTTGAGGCTAATGTTATTGGCACGGTTGTTATGCGTGAATACTTTGCATGCCAGGCGGGCATCAGAATTTAGGATTTTCCATATCTTATTGAGCATGTCGAAGAAGAATAAGGCAGAGGATTGATCGCCGATGGCTGAGGCCTTACAAAAGATATATGTTCAAGTGGCTGTGGCCCTTCCAGTGAGCGGAACATTCACCTATACAGTAACAGATGGTCTTATAGAGAAGGCAGAGGTGGGCAANAGGGTCCTTATTTCCTTCTCAGGTCGGAAGGTAGCCGGCTATATCCTCAGGATTATCCCACCCAAAGATAGAGAAGGTCTAAAGGATATACTCAATATCAGTGATCCCTCCCCGCTTTTCCCTCTGGATATGGTTGAATTCTTTGAATGGCTATCCAACTATTACCATTATCCAATCGGCCTGGTAATTAAGACAGCCCTTCCAACAGGCCTAAATGTGAATGTCCCTGATGGCATGGGGATGCCCTCCAAGGGATGGCTGGACAGGGTTGGCCTTTTAAAGAGGGTTTTCATCACCGTAAAGAAAGGTGCCATTGTTGACAGATCATTGTTTGACCATAAAAGGGCGCCAGGAAATGAACCCGAATTCTTAGAGATGATCATCGAAAAGGGAGAGGTCTCCTTGCGTGAGATAAAAAGGGCCTTTAAGAATGGAGACTACCTCGTGGATAAATGGGTTCACAAGGGCTTTTTGAAAAGATCTCTAAGGACGGTTGCGAGGGACATAGCAGGCGAAACCCTCCTTATTTCCCCTACCCCACCACCTCTAAATCCAACACAGAAAGAGGTCTTCGAGAAGATAGCAGGAAAACTCAAGGAGAATTCCTTTTTTACCTATCTGTTGCATGGTGTAACCGCAAGTGGCAAAACAGAGGTCTACTACCATGCTGTCAGGGTTGCTACTGAGCTTGGACGGCAATCCATAATAATGGTGCCGGAGATCGCACTGACTGTTTCGCTGGCATCCCTGTTCAAGGCCCGCTTCGGAGACAGGGTTGCTGTCCTTCACAGCGCCCTCTCACTTGGGGAAAGATACGATCAATGGATCAGGATAGCAAAGGGAGAGGCCGACGTGGTCATAGGTGCCAGATCGGCCCTTTTTGCCCCTACTTCCAGGCTTGGCCTCATTATTATTGACGAGGAGCATGACCCCTCTTACAAGCAGGAGGAGAAATTCCGCTACCAGGCGAGGGATGCTGCCATCGTGAGGGCGAAACTCACCAATGCCCTTGTTATACTTGGCTCTGGAACCCCTTCGATACAGTCTTACCAGAATGCCGTGAGTGGTAGATATGGCCTTCTTACCATGCCGGAAAGGATTCTGAAGAGGGAACCTCCGGATATAACAATCATAGATATGACTCATTTTGAGGGCAGCCCCGGTGCGCGGGATGATGGCATAATTAGCCCACCATTACGAGAGGCTATTGGGGAGAACCTGGCTCAAGGAAAACAGATTATCCTCTTCTTGAACAGGAGGGGATTCAGTGCCCTTTATCTGTGCAGGTTTTGCGGAGAGGCTATCAGGTGCCCAAACTGCGAGGTAAGNCTGACGTATCATAGGTATGGAAACAGCCTGCTCTGTCATTACTGTGGATTCAGGATTCATCCCCCGGANAGATGCCCACTGTGTAGCAGACAGAACTTGAAACCATANGGATTTGGTACGGAAAGGGTGGAGGAGACGTTAAGGGAGAGATTTCCAGAGGCACGGGTGGAGAGAATGGACAGGGATACCATGAGACATAAGGGCAAAGTGCAACAGGTCTTAAGGCGATTCTTGGATTATGAAACAGATATACTCGTTGGTACACAGATGATTACCAAGGGCCACGACTTTCCCAGTGTCACCCTTGTTGGGGTGATCTCTGCTGACCTGTCCCTCAACTGGCCAGATTTCCGGGCCGGGGAGATTACCTTTCAACTGCTCTCCCAGGTAGCAGGCCGGACAGGAAGAGGGAAATCGCCCGGAAGGGTGATCATCCAGACATTCAACCCTTCCCACTATGCGATCATTGCTGCAAGAGATCATGATTATCAAGGATTTTTTTCACGGGAAATCCAACTGAGGCGACAGCTCAACTATCCACCATTTTCCTCAATAGCCAATTTGCGCCTCCTCGGAAACAGCAAGTCCAAGACAGAAAAGATAGCTCAGCAGATGGGAATGAAGATCGATAACATCCTAAAAAAGCAGTCGAAAGGTAAAGGGCACATGGAGGTTCTTGGCCCTGTTGAGGCCCCAATGGCAAAGCTAAAAGGAAAATACCGCCAGCAGATCCTTGTCAAATCCGGCTCCTCAAAGGCCCTCAACCTATTATTGAAAGAGGTGGACAAGGGCTCAGCTCCAATCCTGAGTGCAAGCGGGGTAAGATTAATAATTGATATTGATCCGTATCAGATGATGTAGGAAATTACAAATTTCAAAGCCCAAAGTTCAAATGAATGTCAAATGCTAAAACGCAAATGTCAAATAGCAGTAAAGTCAAAGCGTGAGGAGAACGAAGCCCAAGAGCTGACATTGATATTTTCTGCTATCATTTCACCCGGAAAGAATAAATGAGAAAGGGGAAAGCCTATCCATTAAGAAGGCAGTTTTTTTGACGCTAGAATTTTTGAACTTTGACATTTGGATTTCATTTGACATTTGGATTTTGTAATTTGGCATTCTAATTTATGATAATAGACTCTCACACCCACATCTTCCCACCTGAGGTCAGGGATAAAAGGGAAGATTTCTTTGACCGTGAGCCTGCCTTCAAGCTCCTTTACAGCGTTCCCGGATCAAAAATTTCCGGGGTAGAGGGTCTTATCAGGAGTATGGATAATGAGGGGGTGGATAAATCGGTTGTATTTGGCTTCCCATGGCACCACGAGGATCATTTCAAAAGAAACAATGACTATATCATGGAGGCAGTCCAGAGATACCAAGACAGGCTGATAGGCTTTAGCACCTTTTTCTCTTTGGCCAGGGGTGCTGAAAAAGAGCTTGAGAGGTGCCTGAAATCAGGCCTTTCAGGGGTAGGGGAGCTGGCATTCTATACAGCAGCCATTTCAAAGGATACCCTTAAGGCCTTAAGGCCTATAGCTGAAATAGCAAAAGAATTTGATGTACCCATTCTCCTCCACACAAATGAATCTGTTGGCCATTACTACCCTGGCAAGACAGAAATAACACTAAAACAGATATACGATTTTTTACAATGCTTTCCTGATAATAAGATCATCCTTGCCCACTGGGGAGGCGGAATCTTCTTTTACCATTTGATGAAAAAGGGGATTAAAGGGGTTTTAGAAAACACGTGGTTTGATACTGCTGCATCACCATATCTTTATGATAAAGAGGTCTACTCTTTCTCCACCAAGATACTAGGAGCAGGTAGGATACTATTTGGAAGCGATTTTCCCCTCCTTAATCCGGGCCGTTACTTCAAAGAGATGCGAGAGGCAGGTCTCTCCGAAGATGTTATAAGGAAAATATGCGGCCATAACGCAGCCTCTTTGTTAAAAGTAGATACCCGGTTCTAAGGGTTTATATCCTCTCACCCGCTTATCTCAGTCGAATTTTTTGTAATTTGTTAGTATCGTTCAAAAGGTTCGGCATTAGAGTCCCTTTAGCTATTATTTGAAAATAGTGTTGCTTTCTATTGACTTTTTACTCTCATAAGATATGATGATTTCCAAAATCCTCATATTTATCTTTCATAACCCAAGGGTTTCTGCTGCCTAGTGATGTTGTACGTGCTATGCTCTGAGGGAACGAAAAGATGGGTACGAAGTATATGGCTCTCACAGAGATGAAGGAAACTCTTGATAAGGGGGAGATTAAGTTAGATCCAGAGCGTGGTGATTATCCTACATTAGAAATGACATTACCTATTTTTATGTTCACGTTCAGTGTGTCTTTAGAATGCACTTATCCGATCTTATTGAGGAGTGTTAGATTTGCTGGGCATCCCATGACAAGTTTGTTAAACTGCAATTTCGACTGACAGGATTAATAAAGATCTCAACAAGATCCTGATGTCCTGTTACCGTTCTGACTTCAGCGTTCAGCGTGACCCGAGATTTTAAGTGAAAATGTACAGGGTAGTGGAGAAGTTGGCTCTTTACATTGACCCGTTTGAGGGAGTGGTTTCAGATAATCTTTTGACGATAGTTACTTTGGTGCTCCAAAGTCGGGAAAGGGCGACGGGGTGAAGCAGGGTGTAAGGCGAAAAGTTGTGGTGAGTGTGGAAGCCCAAGCAGATAAGCCAGGCTTTGCTACAATGCAGTAGATCTCCCAGGTGCTCAAAGATCACCTTGAACTAGATGTGGTGAGCCATACCGAGGGATGGCGTGCGTACGGGGTTTTCAACTCTGCTCAAAGCACAGATCAGCCTGTGGGCCAGAAAGAAAAATAGTTCCATCACCGCGTATTGTCAATGGAACCCAATTAAGGGTTACTGAGTCGGGAGTTGGTACATTCTCTAGCAAAGGGTTCAGAAAGATGAGGTTAAAGACCTATATTCTTATCTTACTTTTTCCGCTTATCTTTTTCGGATGCGCAGCAATGCCCCCAGAAAAACCTGCCGCTCCGGAAATGACAGTTGATATGGGGATAGATAAATTAGCCCGTGAGGTTACCAAATCGTTGGCACTGGAAAGCCGGCCCAAGATAGCAGTTGTGGATCTACTTGGCCCAAATGATAACCACACCCAGCTGGGGTCTTTCATATCCGACAAGCTTATCAGAAAGCTGTTCATGTCAGGGAGGTTCGAAAAGGTCTTGGAGCGGAAGCTCTTAAGGGATCTTCTCGTCCAGCAGAGGATTGAACTGGAGGGCTATTTTGATCAAGATACGGTAGAATCCATCGTCGGAAAGATCGGAGTCGATGCAATAGTCATGGGATTCATCACCGATTATGGATCAAGGGTTGATGTGAATGTAAGACTTATCGATACTCGCGGCGAAATCTTAGGTGTTGGTGAAGCACAGATTGCTAAAGATCAAGGGGTAAAAAATATGCTCCAGGGCCTGAAGAAAGCCACCCTCACGGTGGCTGTCAACCCATCTGATGCGGAAGCATCGGTGACAGTGGGCGAGAACGTGGTAAAGAGCATCGATGGCATCGCCATCTTCAGTGACCTGGCCCAGGGCAAACGGAGCATTATCATTACTGCTAAGGGATATGAGATGGTACAGGAAAGTATCTATCTCAACGATGACAGAAGCATAACCATTCCCTTAACTCCAAGAACGGTCACGTTATCCCTTAGGATAGATCCGCCTCAGGCCGAAATCCTTTTTGATGGCGAAAATAAGGGTAAAGCCTCTCAAGGGGTGATGGTCTTGAAAAATGTGCCTTCTGGTAAACACACAATTCTAGCAAGAGCAGAAAAGCATTTGCCGGAAGCAAGGGAAATCGAATTATACGAAAACAAAGCTATTTCTATCGAACTTACGGCTGGTCCCCGCATCAAGATTGCCAAGCTCAAACGAGGTGAGCCAGGTTTCAGCATAGACATCTCGGCAGATTCTTCCGCAAAAGAAGAAGCACTTCATGCCGCCTTTAGAAGAACCATTGAGCAAGCTGTGGGTGCTCAAATTACCTCTGAAACGACTCCAGAAAATGCAGGTGTACTCAAAGATAAAATATACGCCTATGCCGAAGGCTTTGTTAAAAAGTGGGAGATTCTAAGTGAGAGAACAGATAATCAGCTATTAGTTTTAAAGGTAAGGGCTTCGGTAAGGGAGGGCAGACTCAACAAGGCATTGTTCCTGAATGGTATTGATGTTCAGAAAGTGTACGAATGGGTCGGGAATCCGAGAATAGTAGTAATTGTGGAAGAATATATTGATGGTCAACCATCGCAAATCAATATAGCTCAGGCCGAACTTGAAGAAATCTTTAGAAGCAGGAACATTACGGTTCTTAGCTCCGGTCAAATAGAAAAGATCAAAAAAAGAGATGTGAGGCTCTTAATTGAACATCCTGACCATGCAAGAATTCTTGGTAATAGGCTTGGGGCAGAGATTGTAGTTGCTGGCAAATGTTTGTCTAATTTTAGCAGGAAGGTACAGATTAGTAACTTTACACAATACTTTTATTCAGCCTATTTACAAGTTCAAGCCTATAACACCTCCACAGGAGAAATTCTTTTATCATCTCACTACAAAAATGACAAAAAAGCGGATCTCAGCGCCTTGGGGAAGTTTGACGCCGCTATGAATGCCATCAAGAATTGTATTGGTTCTGCTAAATCAGATATTGTCTTTAAGATCGTGGGCAACTGGTATGACAGTTTCAACAAACCCGAAACTTACCAATTGTTTGTTGAGGGCATAACCTATGAAAATCTTCAAGGCTTAAATCGCCAGCTGTATGCCCTGAATAATTGTCGGGACCTTGTGGTTCGGGGCTTTGAAAAGAATCTTGCTGAGCTAGACTTTAAGTACGAAGGAACCAAATCTCACCTAGTAAATGACCTGCTAAATCTAAAAATGCCTCTCACTATTGTCAGGGAGACACAGAACAGAATTTTCGTGAGGTTTAGAAGATGAGAAAAGTTATCTTCGCTTCGTTATGCTTAATACTTATTTGGGCATTTGCTCCTGCACTTCCAAGCCGCGCTTCATCCCTCTTAGAAGTCATTGAGAAAAAGACAAGAATCATGGTTGTTCTTAAGGATGTAGGTGGCGCAGGAGATTTTCTGGAATATGCAGAAAACCTATTGAAACAGGGCGTAGGAGAAGGAGGTGGCCGGATAATCAATCCCGAGATTATGAAAAAAGTCAAGGCTGATAAATTGCTATGGCAGGCAATACAGGATGGCAACGCTACTGCCATGGCCAAAATCGCCACGGACTATGGTGCTAAGATACTCATGAGAGGCGCGCTTTCAGTCAACAGCCTGCAAAAATTTGCCGCCTCTTGGGAGGGAACCGCCTCATTGAGTCTGACTGCCGTTGATACAGCAACGGCGGAAGAAATTGCGAATGTTACCAGTGATCCTTTAGGTTCTAGCTTGAATCCTGCTCCAATTGAGGACTCCCCCTTAATTGCCAAACAGATGGCAGTTAAGAAAGTGGCCAGTGATGTGCTTGCCAAACTGGGTGTCGTTTCAGATAGATCAGCTCTCAAGGGAGTAACCACTATAGCATTCGAGCTCTATGACATATTTAGCCATGAATCCGGCAGGGCAGAGACAATAACGTTCTCAAGAAATGGTCGCTATTTGATGGTAGCCGGGGGTTACTCAGTGGAAGTTTGGGGACTCTATGACAAAGGTATTGCAGAAGAATATGAAATACGAAGGGGGAGAATAACCTCTCTGGCCATGAGCTCGGATAACACTCTTCTTGCTGCTGGAGATAGTCGTGGCTTTGTCCATTTATGGAATATTGGCAATAAAGAAAAGAAGTATAAAGTGAAATGCCACTTGAGAAAGGTTACCGCTCTATCTTTTAGCCCAGATTCAACTATACTCGCCTCCGGCGGTGATGATCAAAAAATTAATATTTTGGATCTAAGAAGCGGGACTAAGCTGGCGCGTTTAGAGGGACATGATGACACTATAAACTCTCTGGCATTCACCCCGAATGGCAGACATCTTATCTCAGCCAGCAACGATCTATCTATAAGGTGGTGGGATGCGAATGTAGGGAGGGAGAAAAAGGCTATTCAGGAGTCGGCAGACAAGCTAATATGTATGACACTCAGTCTCGATGGGAGTGTTGTGGCATTGAGTACGGTAGATATTCACATTGATCTCGTACGGAAGCGACGTCGAGATGTCAGGCGTATAAAGGTAAGAAACACTGTCACAGGCGAAGAAATTCGTGTCCTTGAGGGGCATAAGAAAGACGTGACCACCCTTGCTTTTCATCCTGATAAGCGATTTTTGGCGTCAGGGAGTGTTGATAATACCATTAGAATCTGGGATCTTCAAAAAGGGGATATTGTTACTTTGCTCGAGCAAAAAGACGACATAGCTTCCGTTGATTTTAGCGATAACGGCCAGTGGTTTGCAGCATTATCTCGAGATCAACGCGTGACAATATGGAAATTGAGATGATGCTAATTTGTGCGGAGTAATTGGGCACTGTTCAAGATCTTATAGGAAAGGGGGTGTGTTAAGGAAATCATGCGTAATCAGGGAGTTCTCTGAAATAAAAACCATAACGATATTCATGAGGAGAGGAGGAATATTATGAACCGAAAGAACTGGTTATGTTTCACAATGGTTGTGTTCATGGTCTTACCCTTACTTTGGGTGAGAAATTCGTATGCTGTCGAGAGTTTGAAAGGGAGGGGCTCTATAGGAGCTGCGTTAAGTTACCAGAGTGCGGTATTTACGGTCGGTAGTTATGAAAGCGAGACAAATACCACGAGTCTCCAGGGTTCTATAGGATATTTTGTTACTGATCACCTCGAAGTGAACTTCGCTCCAGTTATGAGTGCAAGCGAATCAGAGGCCGGGTCATCCTCCTCTGAGAGTACTAGTTATAGCTATTTTGGTAACTTAAAGTACAACTTCTATCAAAGAGGATCTACAACTGTTCCTTTCGTTGGTCTTCAGGCTGGCATAACCGGTTATGAAAGCGATGGCGACACCGACAGTGCTTTTTCCTACGGCGGTATGGTAGGCGTTAAGTTCTTCTTAACGGAGGATATTAGTCTTAACCTAGAACTTAATTACCTACAAACGACTTTTGAAGCTCAGTATCCAGCAACTCAAGATACTGAATATGAGGTATCTAGCTTCTTTGCTGGATTTTCCTATTATTTTGGTGGAGAGTAGCTCTTAGACCTTGGATTTTTTTTCTAAGAATTCCCCCCTACTGAAGAGCAGTGCCCATAATAATAAAACGGGGGGGTACTTTTTGCATTTAGATGGTCACATATGTAAAGAGGTAGAGGAGAGAACTGGCGGAGAGTGTAGAGGTTGAAGTTTATGTTCCCCGTTTCTTACCCCTTCGTCGAGAGTGCTTACCATCTACGTGGACGCCTTCTACTGCTATCTCTTTAAATATTTTTTTAATTTGAGCCTGTGCAATACTTAAACTACTTGTAACAATAGATAGTTACAAGGGTATAAAATAAAAGTTAACTCAAATTTATTGCATTTCATAAGGCAAGTTAACTCAACGTCTCGGAATTTCTATAACTCTTTCAAATCAACCAGCTTTTAATGTCATCCTATTTGTGCCGTCCACGTGGGATGATGGAACATTGGGGAGACTGGAAAGCACATCCTGGAAGTCAAACCATTTGACACCGGTTCAGCGAAGCTTTTCTGGATCATCGTCATGGGGCAGGAAATAGTAGTTATTTTCCTGTGGTCTATGGGTAGGTTTATGAGAAATAGGCATGGATAAAACAGGGCAGAGTCATTATAAAGCCGGTACATTAAAGTTACAACCTCCCAACCCATTATAATTATTAGAAATATAACAGATTGAAGGGGATTTTTCCACACTTTTATGTACCGGCCCTGGGCCATTTTGGCCCTACCTTTTTCTTGTGACTGTCTATGTATACTGTGGTTTGAAGGTTTGACACAGTATTCAAGAGTTCAGAGCTCTATAACTCAGACAAGCCCCGAAAAATTTCGAGTACTGTAATCTTCAATCTTAGCAGCGTGTCCACGATCCATATCATGACCCCGCCTCTCCTATCAAGAGATGTGGGGTTTTGTATTTCCCTCGAATCGGCCTAAAACAAACTGAACCAATAAAGCTAATAAAACATATCATACTATTTCTCACAAAGCTCCACCAACACGCCATGGGTCTCTTTTGGATGGATAAAGGCGATCCTGGCCCCACCTGCACCTTTCCGAGGTTCCTGATCAATCAACCTTACCCCCTTCTCCTTTAGCTCTTTCAAGGCGTCATCAATATTTTCCACCATGAATGCAATATGCTGTACCCCTTCACCTCTTGTCTCGATGAATTTGGCTACAGGACCATCCGGTTCTGTAGATTCCAGCAACTCGATCTCACTATCCGTAATCGGGAAGAAGCCAGTCTTTACCTTTTGTTCCTGAATGGTCTCTGTCTTTTGAAGTTCTAATCCCAGGATGTTGGTGAAAAATTTCGCTCCCTCCTCAATGCTCTTTACCGCAATCCCTATGTGGTCAATGTGTTTTATCTTCATACCTCCCTCCTTTCAATTAGCCACAGACCCGCACAGACGGACACAGACTTTTTCCTCTGCCAACCCCAGTTAAATAGGCCCGCCCTGTGGGGCTAAGCCTCTAACTCGTTAACAATTCGAACTATACCACCCCGCATAACTGAGGTATTAAAGTTCAGAAGCAATCCTAAAATTAAGGCCTGACAATTTGAGATATGTCAAAAGTTGAGCCTTATGAATCGGCTCAATTTTCTCACTGATATCCACTATGTTCCTATCGCCCAAAGGGGTGCGAAGCTTTTCTCTCTGCGTCCTTTGCGTCTTTGCGGTGAATCATGCCCTTTTCTAAAGTCAATGCTTGCATTTTTTCTGTCCGTTTGTAAAATAATATATTGCTACCACAATAGAACAAAAAAGGAAATACTTTATGGATATATCGGGACCATTCAGGTATTCTCGCCTAAAGGAGAAACGGCAAGAGCGATCAAGTTACGGTGAATTTGAGGCTACAGAGCTTTACTGTCCCAAATGTGGAAGGGCCGTGCCAGTAACCAAATCCCTCCTTCTGATCTTACCAGAAGGAGATAAATATGAATATCGCTGCAGATTTTGTGGCACACCCGTAGGAGACAAAATCGACCGACATGGTCAGTACTATTCTATTCTAAAGATGTAATTGTAAATCCGTTGTCCGTTGTATCCTATGCCTTAACCCTACAATGTCATTCTTAGCCTAAAGAATTTCGCTCACCCTGGCAGTGCCTCCATCTGCTACTTTTTGAGCGCTAAGAAACCTGCCACAACTTTTGAATGTTACCAAACGTTTATTGAATCGCATCTGTAAATAATGCTTGTGTGCGCAAAAAAAGCTTGACATTTTCATGTTAGGGTGTTAGAAAGCAACAATTCTACTTTCAAAGAAACTCAGGAAGGAAAGGAGGTGAAGGAGGAAAGAGGGTTTATAAATTGTTTGAAAGGTTGTTTGTCTAATCCAAAATTATTAGGAGGAGAGAGTTATGCGAAAATTACTAATTGTGCTTGCAGCTTTGGCATTTGTGGTTGGATCTACCATACCTGCCATAGCTACTGACTGGAGCTTCTACGGAAAGGCCGCCATGTTTACCTACATGCTGGATCAATCAAAAGAGGTAACAGGCAATGTTGATGACTCTGATCTGGTGTGGACCGTACTGAATAGTAGCAACCGGTTCGGATTTGTCGCAAAGGCAGACGATATTGGTGGCATCCTTGAGTTTGGTATTAATTCGCATTATGCCGCGGATGCCAACAGGGCGCACATCAGGTTAGCCAATGGCTATTGGAATTTTGGAGCCGGTACTCTGGTGGTTGGTCAGGACTATGCCCCTGCCGCCTTTTTTCCAAGCGCGACGATATATAACGACTGTAGCATGGTTTTGCATGGCGCTGTGTATACACAGAGGGTGCCCCAGATAAAGTTAAAGTGGGCAGGCCTTCAGGTTGCATTGGTAGAGCCTAACAAGGCGGCGGTGCTCGCCACCGAGCAAGACACCTCAATCCCAAAGATAGAGGCAAGCTATGACCTTAAGGTTGGTCCGGTTGCTCTGCATATTTTTGGTGGTATGAACAGCTACGATGAGGTAGCCATAGTTGGCACTACTGAAACGGAAACCGGTATTGATTCCAACCTTTTTGGAGTCGGTTTCAAGTTTGCTACCGGGCCGTTCTATGTGAATGGTGATGTCTGGATGGCAACGAATCCTGGGAATTATGGTGTGCTCCAAGATAGTGCGGGAACAACTGCAACCCTGACGGGTACCACTGTAAATGATGTCGACAGTATGGTCTATGCGGCAATTCTGGGATACAAGGTAAGTGATATGATCACACTCGAGGCCGGCATGGGTGTAATCAGCAATGAGCGGGAAGCTGCCGGTGTGACAGAAGAGTGGGAGACCACCACTATCTATATCCAGGCACCAATCACCCTGGCCAAGGGTGTTACCATCACTCCTGAATTTGGCACGATCGATTATGGTGATGTAAAACCTGGGACTGGCGACAGAGGTGATAAAACCTACTATGGTGCAAAGTGGGCGATTGTCTTCTAGGAGTTGTGGTTAGCCGTTCTTAGTGGTAAAAACCCGGGGTTGTAAGCAAGCCCCGGGTTTTTTGTGCCCAAGATTGATGCGCCCGTTTTCTGCACTTTGAGGAGCTACACGCAGGCAGGACCGAGTAACGAGAGAGAAATTACCTTGACACTTCTGCTGCTACCATTGTAGTCTATTTACCATGAAGTAACCGAGGGGTATCATAAGTTTAACGTTGAAGACCTATGAGGCCTTCAAAGAGGATGAGAGCAAAGCGAAGATCTTATCCGGGGTAATAGACGACCTGGACGGACGCATCGTCCGCGTGCAGCAGATTGCCACGAAAGGAGATTGAAGAGGCTATATTTGCTTGTGTAACAATTAAGACTGCGAGAGTACTTTTTTATCTAATGTCCAGAATAACCTGCAATATCTTTCGTAAAATCGTAACCCTTTTTTTGTTATCCCTCATTCTCTCCCTCCCTTTGCCGGTCCATGCATCCAATAAGANCCTGGTCCTCTTTCCCCTGGTCATCTATGCCGATCAATCCAGGCCCTATCTCAGGCAGGGGGCTCAGAGCATGCTCACTTCGCGCCTGTCTGGAGGGGGTATACTGCTCATAAGCGATGAGAGATTGCTATCCCTCTTAAGTGAAAAGGAAAAGGAGGGGTTATCAGATAGGCGAAGGGCAGAGGAACTGGCCAGGAGACTTGAGGCAGATTATGCCATCTTCGGGAGCGTCACTACCATAGGAGGTGGCTACAGCCTGGATCTATCCCTTCTTGAGTTAGAAAAAAATGGATCAGGACTGACGAGGGTTTCCAAGACAGGGGATGAGAATCAGTTCATTTCTCAACTGGCTGATGTGGCCTACCAGTTAAGGGGTATAATTGAGGGAAAGGAAAAACCCGGCAAGAAAACGGAAGAAAGGGCCGCCATTACACCAAAACCACAGACAGGAAAAGGCCTATTTTCAAGATTAGAGCGGGATAAAGAGGTGCCAGAGGCTATTGAAAAGGGTCTCTCTTTTAAGTCAACCAGGCAATACCGGGGTCTGAACCCAACAGGAGAGATCTCAATAGATATGACGGTCATGGCCTTTGATATGGGAGATCTGGATGGCAATGGGGACGCTGAAGTGCTTGTTTTGGGCCGGAAAAAATTGTTGGTGTACCAGAGGGAGGGGGAATCTTTTGTTTTCAGGGATAGCCTGAAGCCATCTTTTGGCGAGGAGTTTTTAAAGGTAAGTGTCGGCGACATTGATAGTAATGGGAGCGCAGAGATCTATCTGGTAACCCGTTATGGTATAAGGGCCAGGACCAGTGTATGTGAATGGAATGGTGGCTTTAAAAGGCTTTACCGGTGGACAGGTCACCTCCAGGTAGTAAGAGATCCGGGAGGAGGCAAACCTCTGCTACTGTTTCAGGGCTCCAAGGTTGATGAGTTTTTTTCTGGAAGCATATACCTTATGAATTATGACAAAGAGGGAAAATTGACCAAAGGGGAGCCGCTCCCCAAACTTACCGGGGTCCAGTTTAATACCTTGGCCCTTTTTGATCTTGATAAGGATGGGTATCCTGAATTTCTTGGTCTGGGAGAGGACTCCAGGATTCGTGTGTGGGACAGACAGGGGAATATCTTATGGAAGGGCGATAAAACACTGGGAGGTACCAATAATGCCATCAGGTTAGGGGAGCGAGAGGCTCCTGGAGCTTTGCTACCCCGCATCTCCTTTAACAGCAGGCTCCTCACAATAGATATTGACGGCGATGGAAAGAACGAGATCTTAGCCATAAACAACATATCCCTAATAGAACATTTGCTCAATTTCAGGGTCTTTAAGAGATCTCGTCTGATCGCTTACATGACTGAAGGAACAGACCTTTTTCCGGCATGGACAACCGGGGAGATCGATTATTGTCTCACTGATATGCAGGTAGATGGCCGAAGCCTTTTTCTGGCAGCGCACAAAGGAAAGATTAGTAATGTAGGTAAAGGATCCAGCCGTATAATGTGGTTTGAATAAATGTAATAGACAATTTCCAATATATTTGGTTAGAATTTTACCTTGGGTACCTCCTTTGCTATTTCTGGTGCCTTGAAAAATTCTGCCATAGTAAAACCGAACATCCCTGCCAGGATATTGGTTGGGAAACTCCTTATCTTTACATTGTAGGTCTTCACAGCCTCGTTATATCTTCTTCTCTCGACAGCGATCCGGTTCTCGGTGCCTGCCAATTCATCCTGCAGCCTGATAAAGTTTTGATTTGCCTTGAGATCCGGGTACCTCTCTACCACAAGCAACAGCCTTGATAAGGCGGCTGAGAGTTCGTTGTTTGCACCTATCTTATCCTGTATATTTGTCGCTGCTCCAACCTTTGCCCGGGCCTCAGTTACGCGCAAAAAGACCTCTTTCTCGTGTCTGGCGTATCCTTTCACCGTTTCCACATAATTCGGTATAAGGTCATATCGTCTCTGAAGCTGGTTTTCCACCTGTGCCCATGCGCCCTTTATGCTCTCGTCCAATCTCACCAAGCTGTTGTATGTTCCCTTAATAGAAAAAAAGATTAAGAGGAGCACAACCACTATTACTATGCCAGATATGGCCAAAGTCTTTCCTGCTTTTTCCATGATAACCCCTAAAAATATCTTCTAATTGTTGAAAAATTTTACTATAGGCCCTAAGAAAAGATTATGGCTATGAGTGGATATTCATAATGCCAAATTTCAAAGATCAAATGAATGTCAAAACCCAAAGGCCAAACAGGCCTGCCTTGACATTAAAGCATTCGGATTTGATTTGTCATTTGGGCTTTGTCATTTGACATTTCGTTTATTGTTTGTGTTTTAAAATGCAATATGATCTTTGACTCTACACCTCACTAACATTTTAGAATTCTAAAACCGTTATACCATCTGATCGACCTGCCTTGACAATCCTTTGATTTCTGAGATATAGTCCCAGACGATCTCCTTTAATTCATCCCTTCCTGGCTTTGCCACTCCTCTCTTTATATCCCAGAGACGCTGGAAAAGCTCCCCGTCAAGCCCGAAGTTTTCGGCTGTAGCCGGGATGACAGCTTCATGCCTGCCTGGTATCTCCTGTCCCTTGAGATAGAGTAATGCCTTGAAGATAGAGATAAATGCTGGAAGCGATTGGTTTATCAACTCTCTTAATGGATGAACTTCACCATGTGCATGTAAAGAAGACTCCCTGAGCAAGAGAAGCTTGGCCTTGAGCTCCCTCTCGCACTGGAGCCGGAGAGCCTCTTTCTCAATAGGTAGATCCTTTAAGACATCTTCACCATGGATAACCTGGTAGGCTGATTTCATGTTAAAAAACTCTAAGGGAAAGGCATCCAGGGATGATTCTATATAGACTCTGGTCAAAAAGAGCGGAACAGGAATCCTCCTCTTTTGCCACTTGGCTACTAAACTCATCGCATCACTCAGGTGCTCTATCCCATTATCGGTGAGAACCACCAAGAAGTTGATGTCTGACTTTTTAGGAATATATTCACCCCTGGCACCACTGCCGTGCAGGATGATGGCAAGCAGATCATCACCAAAAAGGGTAGCGTAGTCTCCCCTGAATTCGTCGAATATATCCTCGGGCCTCTCAGGTATTTTTGCCATATCTTCTTACCTTTCTGCCTTAAAAGCTTCCGCTGGCACCACCGCCCCCACTCATTCCACCTCCAAACCCTCCAAAGCCACCTCCAAACCCTCCAAAGCCACTTCGCCCTCCGAAACCTCCTCTGCCCCCGCCAAGTAACATCAGTAAGAATAGGGAGCCAATACCCATACGTCGGGACCTGAATAGGAACAAGAATACAAAGAGCAAAAGCACAAAAGCAATAATACCATACGCGGACCTGCCTCTTTTTGACGAAACCCTTTTTGGGCTGGAGGGTAACCCTGTCAACTTGATACCTCTATCCTTGGCTATAATATTGGCTGTGCTATAGAGGCCGTTTAAGAGACCTAACCCATATTCTCCTTTTTTTAGGTAGGGTATCATAGCCTTATCCCGTATCTGGCCTGCCAAACCGTCCGGTATAATCCCCTCAAGGCCATATCCTACCTCTATGCGAAGCTTTCGCTCCTTGAGGGCAAGAAGAATCATAACACCCCTATCCTCCCCTCTCTTACCGACTCCCCACTTCTCATAGAGCTGGTTGGTGAACTCATCTATATTGGCACCACCAATATCCTTGAACGTAACTACTGTCAGCGTTGCCTCTGCTTTATTGAGAACCTCAAGGGCAAGGAGGTTCATCTTCTCTCGGTAGGAAGGGGGTATAATGTCTGCAAAATCATTTATAAGACCCTGAGGGGCCGGAAGGTTCTTAACACCCCAGGCAAGGGGTGCAAGAATAAGGATAAGTAAAAAGGCGAGTAATATAGTTGAATGGGTAAAATTTCTGCTGGTTTTATCTATCACAGGTCCGAATCTTTGAGCTCTTCTAGTAATGCTCTCTGCTTTTTGTTTAATTTTTTCGGTACCGCAACCTGGATCTTTACATAGGCATCTCCTATACCTCCTCCATCCATCCTGGGCATGCCACAGCTCCTCAATCTCATCTTTGAGCCACTTTGGGCCCCGGCAGGTATCTTGAGGCTGAGTCTTTTACCGTCAATGGTGGGCACCTCAATCTTTGCGCCTAATGCGGCCTCGGAAAATTTTATGGCTCTATTCATGTACAGATCATCCCCTTGCCTCTGAAAGATAGGGTGATCCAAGATCTTTATCTTAATATAAAGGTCTCCTGGGGGCCCACCTTCTGGTCCTGGTTGACCCTTGCCCGCAAGTCGTAATTTTTTTCCATTACCTATCCCGGCAGGTATCTTAACCCTTATCTGTTGATGTTTTCCTCCGAAATTATAAGAGATAGTCTTTTCTTTGGTCTTGACAATATCCTCCAGGTGAATGGGGAGTTCATAGATTACATCCTGGCCTTTCAGACCCGCAGTGCGACCGCCGAAGTCTGTAAAAGCGGAGCTATAGGGATCAACCTTTGTCCTGTATCTGGGACCTTTGCTTGGCCCAGAGAAGATGTGGGTGAATATACCTGAACCTCCCCCCCTCTTAGCGCCGCCGATATTTCCAAAGCCAAATTCCTTTAATATATCGCTAAAATCAAAACCTCTGAATATATCCTCTTGGCTGTATCTTTGCTGGAAGCCCTCAGCTCCGAACATATCATACTGCTTTTTCTTCTCTGGATCGTTTAAGACCGCATAGGCCTCACTTATCTCTTTAAATTTCTCTTCGGCGGCCTTGTTATCCTTGTTCCTATCAGGGTGGTATTTCATAGCCAGCTTCCTGTAGGCCTTCTTAACATCCTCAGTGCTGGCAGATTTATTTACCCCGAGTATTTTATAGTAATCTCTATTGGACATCTCTCTGTGAGCAAACCCAATTTGTTTTTGGAAGTATATCCTAAGGTGGAATTACCCCTTGAAATATAAGCAGGATTGATACCAAAGTCAAGAAGGCATGTTTCCCCTTTTGGAGGTAGTCTTAGCTGCTATCCCTCCCCTTGCAGACCAATTGATTGTCACCATCAGCCAATCAGGCTCACAGCTTTTGTATAAGAGATCCGCAATTTCCTCGGTGATATATTCCTGCCAGTTTCTTTTGTTTCTCCACATCATGAGATAATCCCTGACTGATTTGCCTTCCAAAATTTTTTCTCTCGGTTTGTAGCGTATGGTGACAACACCCTGATCATGCCTTTCAGAGACAGGGCACAGGGATTGGAATTCTGGGTATTCCCATTCAATGAGGGGTGTATGCTCTCTTGCAGGAAAGGTAATTAATTTTACCCCTTCAGGGATCTCAACGCGTGCCTCTGATGCCTTTGAATAGTCTGTCATCAAAGATTTCTCCCATATCTTTAGAAATTATAATCCAAGGAACGCTTACTAAACAAGTTTAAAAATTGATCGTAAATTGTCAATGTAAAGTTATTGGTAGCTGTTCATGTAGCCACCAAGACACCAAGACACAAAGGACAGACCTGCCCGCCATCGCTCTCGCTCGGGCGATGCGGGGGGGTATGAGTTTGCGCCCTCATCTGAAAAGGAAGAACACATTGCAAGAAAAACAGTTCATCAAAAAGGATATTAAAAGAATAATTCTGTAATCTTAGTGCCTTAGTGCCTTAGTGGCTGAATAGTTACAGTTATTGAAAGTCTATGGATACACCCAACAAATAATTTGATTTTAATTGAAATGCGTAAGATACTATATAAGCAAGGATTTGAGAGCGTTTTACTCTTTACCCCATCGCCACTCCATCAGCTTGTGCGAGGGGAGATGGGGGTTTTTCTGAAGTGACTGGCGGGAGAGCCCCGGAACTGAAGAAAAGCCCTCATATCGCGAATTACCCCGTGCCCAGTTTCAAGAAGAGGCGACAAATTTGGGCAGGCGCTGGAGCTCAGTCAACATCATGTAAAAGGGTTTCCATAGGGATAGGGAAATTGATGCATTTCCGAAATTATATTGTAAGTATTGGATTTGCTGCCTTATTTATCCTTTTAATTCTTTTCAGAACGTGGGATTCAAACCCGGGGGCTGAAAGGGAAAATAAAGAAACCGTTGACCTCATTAGGATGGACAGGTCAGGTATCAGGCCAGATGACGGAGATACCTTTTTCTACAAAGACCTTACCATAAGGGTCTTGGGTATAGATGCACCAGAGATTATCCACAAAGAACATGGGATATTTGAGGATCAGCCATACGGTAGAAAGGCGGCAGCGATGACCATGGATATCATAAGAAAGGGCAATGTTATCGAATACCTCCCCTTTCAAAATGATAACTATGGCCGTCTTCTGGCACATGTATTTGTCGATGGAGAGCTTTTGTCTGTGCATCTGATCAAAGCGGGATTAGCATACGAAAACGTATCCTATTATGGAGATAATGGATTTCCTGATCTGGCACAAAGGATTTTAAAGGCCGCTCATGAATCTCCAAGGCCGCCATTTGAGAAGCCGTACAGATGGCGCAGGAGGCATCAGATAAGGAAGTGAAAGAAAAGGCCCCCCACCTGGAAGTAATAACCACCCATGTGAATGCTGACTTTGATGCTCTGGCATCCATGCTGGCTGCCAAAAAGCTTTACCCTGAGGCCGTAATTGTATTTCCTGGTGCCCAGGAAAAAAACCTGAGGAATTTTTTTCTGCACTCAACCTCTTATCTCTTTGATTTCGTACGTATAAAAGATATTGATTTAGACAAAGTCAAAAGACTCATCCTGGTTGACACGCGCCAGAGAAAGCGGATTGGCAAATTTCAAAAGCTCTTAAACAGGAATGATCTGGAGATACACATATATGATCATCACCCCCCATCGGATGATGATATCAAGGGTGATTTTGAGATTATTCAAGAACGTGGGGCAGGTGTATCCACAATGACAAGAATAATAAGGGAAAAGGGGATCACCATTACTCCTGATGAGGCAACTCTGATGTCACTCGGTATCTATGAAGATACCGGCTCTTTTACCTTTTCTTCCACAAAGGCAGAAGATCATGAGGCTGCTGCCTGGCTTTTAGAGCAGGGTGCATCGCTTAATACGATCTCTGATATGTTAACCAGAGAGCTCACGGCTGAACAGGTGTGGCTCTTGAATGATCTGATGGATTCAGCCACCAAAAATAATATCAATGGTTTAGAGGTGGTTATAGCCAAGGCAAAAAGCGACAGGTATATAGGTGACTTTGCCGTTCTGGTTCAAAAGTTTATGGAAATGGAAAACCTTAATGTTATATTTGCCCTCGCACAGATGGAAAATAGGGTCTATCTGGTAGCCAGGAGCAGGATCTCAGAGGTCAATGCTGCTGAGATTGCTTTTGAATTTGGTGGTGGAGGCCATCCTCAGGCCGCCTCAGCTACCATCGTTGATAAGACCCTTATCCAGGCAGAGGAGGATCTTAAAAGAGTTCTTTTGAGCCAGATAGATTTTGAGAGATCGGCGAGGGATATGATGACCTCCCCTGTCATACAGATATCACCTGAGTCTGCCATCAAAGAGGCACATGATACCTTAACCCGCTACAATATTAACTTTTTGATGGTTATTGATGAAGATAGGAAACTCAAGGGATATATCTCCAGGCAGGTGGTTGATAGGGCGATTTCCTTGGGGCTGGAGACGAGACCGGTAAAAGAGTATATGAATGTGGAATTTTACCATGTGGCACCTGAGACCACATTGAGCAAGATACAGGATCTGATTATCAGTAATAAGGTCAGAATCCTTCCTGTATTAAAGGATAGCCAGCTGCTCGGAGTTATTACAAGAACAGATCTTTTAAACATATTGATAGAAAGGTCATCCACACCGGAGTTTTTCTATGACTCAGAGGAGGATGTTCCACGGTTCGTTCGGAAAAAGAATATCGGAAATCTACTCAAAGAACGGCTCCCCGCTAAGATAATATCGTTACTAAAGGACTTGGGAAAGATCGCTGATGGGCTTGATTATAATGCCTATCTGGTGGGTGGTCTCGTAAGGGATGTTATCTTAAAGAGGGAAAACCTTGATGTAGATATCGTGATTGAGGGAGATGGCATCAAGTTCGCTAAGACCTTTGCTGACGAGCATGGGGCAAAGGTGAGGAGTTACCCAAAGTTTGGGACAGCAGTTCTGGTGATGCCAGACGGCTTTAAGATAGATGTTGCAACTGCCAGGATGGAGCACTACGAGTCACCTGCTGCTCTGCCTGAAGTGAAGGTGAGTTCTTTGAAGAGGGATCTCTTTAGAAGGGACTTTACCATCAATACCCTGGCCGTTCATCTTAATAAGGCACATTACGGTGTCCTTATAGATCATTTTGGTGCCATGAAGGATATTAAGGAGCGCACCTTAAGGGTCCTTCATAGCCTCAGTTTTGTAGAAGATCCTACAAGGATCTTGAGGGCCATAAGATTTGGACAGCGGTTCGGGTTCAAGATAGGGAAGCTTACGGAAAGCCTGATCCAAAATGCCGTAAATATACATTGCTTTGAGAATCTCTCTGGCCAGAGGCTTTTTATAGAACTGGAACTGATTTTAAAGGAGGAGGATCCCATAGGGGCAATAGAGAGAATGGATGGATATGGTCTTCTGAGATTCATCTCACCGGAGCTGAGACTTTCCGAGGAGGCAAGAAATATCCTGAAAGAAATAAAGGGGATTTTGGCATGGTTTAATCTCCTTTATCTGGGTATTAGCTATGAACCATGGAAGGTATACTTTCTTGGGTTAACCTCTTGTGTGAGCGATGATGCCTTTAAGAATTTAATAGGAAGGTTGCAGTTTCAAGATAACGAGGCGCTCGGTATGATTTCCACTCGCCAGGAGGCAAGAGGTGTCTTAGAGGAACTTTTTAACCTCAAGGATAAGAAAAAGTATGCGTTATACAGGATTCTCTCACCACTTCCCCCTGAGGCTTTGCTTTACGGCATGGCTATAACCAGGAGCGAAAAGACAAAGAGATCCATATCGACCTTTTTCACCAAGGTTAAGGGAACAGAGGTCTTACTGAGGGGCAGAGATCTGATTAAGATGGGGTATAAGCCTGGCCCCTTCTTTAGGGAGATACTTGACAGCATCCTGGAGGCCAAGCTGGAGGGTGATGTGAGTACAAGGGAAGATGAGATCGAATTTGTAGAGGATAGATTCGGCAAGCCATAACCCAACCTCACAATCTGTCCGGTTGCGGCCCGTCCGCCTCACTCCGCCTACCCGCAAGGCTCTCGCTTGCGAGGTGGGCGGGGTTATCTGGGCTATGATCGATTATTGATGGACATCTAAAGGAGTGAAATATGGAGAGAAAGAGAATTGTCAGCGGCATGAGACCAACAGGGAGACTTCATCTTGGACATGTGCACGGAGCCCTTAATAACTGGCGCTCCCTTCAAAAGGATTACCAATGTTTTTACTTTATTGCTGACTGGCACGCCTTGACGAGTGAATATGAACATCCGGAGATTATCAAGGAAAGCATTAGAGACGTACTTATTGACTGGATCGCAATTGGTCTTAACCCAGAGGAATCGGTGATCTTTGTTCAGTCGAGCATAAAGGAACATGCAGAGCTTCATCTGATACTTTCCATGATAACACCACTTTCATGGCTGGAGAGAAATCCCACGTATAAGGAGCAGCTTAAGGAGATGGCCCAAAAAGATCTTTATACCTATGGGTTTCTGGGCTATCCGGTTCTGCAGGCGGCAGATATCCTGATGTATAAAGCACATGGTGTGCCTGTAGGAGAGGATCAGAGTCCCCATGTTGAGTTGACAAGAGAGATAGCGCGGCGTTTCAATCATCTCTATTCGAACGTTTTTCCTTTGCCAGATACCCTGCTGACGCCAGAGGCCAAGATACTCGGTACTGACAGGAGGAAGATGAGCAACAGTTACAACAATGCTATATTTATGTCTGACCCAAAGGAGACAGTGAATATAACGGTGGGGGGTATGATTACCGATCCTCAGAGGGCCAGGAGATCCGACCCCGGCAGACCGAATTTCTGTAATGTCTTTGCCTTTCATGAGCTATATACCGACAAAGAAAAGGTAAAGGAGGTTGATGAGGGCTGTCGCAAGGCAACCATAGGTTGCGTGGAGTGTAAACAGATGATGGCATCTAACTTAAATAATGCCCTGGAACCATTAAGAGAGAAGAGGAAAGAACTGGAGGCCAATCCAAAGATTATAGACACTATTATTGATGAAGGTAATAAAAAGGCACGTAAGATNGCCAAAATCACTATGGAAGAGGTGAGAGGGGTGGTTAAGATCTAACCAAACATGTCTCACTTTTCAAGGGACTTTCTCATGTGCATCTGATCATAAGACTTTATTTGTCTCAAAGAATAGTAACCCTTTTTTGACATTATATATTTGAGATTCATTGGACATTCGGATTTTGAAATTTGACATTCCTGCATATAAGTTGCTGATTTGGCACCAACTTTTAGTTGTGAGAGACAAACCCTCAGAGTGAATATGCAAGTAACTACTCATGACCTTTGAGACAAGACTTGAGGTATTTGAAGGCCCCCTTGATTTACTCCTGCACCTGGTAAAGATAAATGAGGTGGATCTCGCTGATATACCCATAGCTGCCATTACTGATCAGTATTTGGAATATCTGGACCTCATGAAGGCCCTGGACATTAATGTTGCAGGTGATTTCTTGCTCATGGCCTCTACCCTGATGCACCTCAAATCAAAGATGCTTCTTCCAAGACAAGAGCAGGATTTGGAGGAGATAGAGGATCTGAGGGAGGAAATTATGAGGCCCCTCAGGGAATACATGCAGCTTAAGGAAGCGGCTCATGAATTAGCATCCAGGGATATTCTGTATAGAGATGTTTTCAAAAGGGGTGGTGAAATAGATCGAAGGGGAGGGGAAGAAGGAGATATCGATACAACAAAGGTCAATCTCTATGAATTGATGGAGGCCTTTAAGAAGGTGATGAAGAGAAGATATCCCGGTATAGTTCTTAGATTCAAGGCTGAAACTTGGTCTGTAAAGAAAAAAATGGTTGAAATAATGGAACGACTGAAAGGGAAAAGAAATCTCTATTTTAGAGACCTTTTTTCCGGAAATGGGTCTCTTTCAGAGCTTATTGCCATTTTTTTGGCCCTGCTCGAGCTGGTAAAAACTGGCTCTATTAATGCTTTTCAGGACAAACAAGATGGTGATATCAGGCTTACACCATCAAGAACAGAAGCCTAAGAAGATGGTCAACGTTAGTACGCCGTTGCGTTGGTGGTTTAAAACGAGTAACGAGCATCTAGTAACAAGGTAGCCAATGAACACTTCGCTCAAAATGATAGTCGAATCTCTTCTTTTTGCAGCCAGTGAGCCTCTAACCCCTCGCCAGATCCGTGAACTGCTCCCGGAAAAAGACCTCAAGGAGATAAAGGATATCATCCAAGAGCTTAAAAACGAATATGAAACAATGAAAAGAAGCTTCCTTATCAAAGAGATAGCCAAAGGGTACCAGTTTCGCTCTCTTCCCCAGTACAGGCCGTATATCGCTAAAATGCTGAGCTCAACTCCATCCAGGTTAAGCAGGGCAGCGCTGGAAACATTGGCCATTATTGCCTACAAGCAGCCTGTTATCCGGCAGGAGATTGAACGGCTACGGGGTGTGGATGTAGGTGGTATAGTAAGGATGTTGCTCAAAAAGGGATTGATAAGGATTGTAGGTCGAAGGCCTCTGCCAGGCAGGCCAATTATCTATGGCACAACGGGAAAGTTTCTCGAGCTCTTTGATTTAAAGGACTTGTCATCCCTTCCGACCTTAAAGGAGATAGAAGAGCTTGGCGATGAAGAGGATGAACAGTAGAACAAGGGAACGGCTGAACAAGATTATCTCCATGGCCGGCATCGCCTCCAGAAGACGGGCTGATGAACTTATCTCTTCTGGTCTGGTAACGGTAAATGGGCGGGCGGAGACAAG
>JGI2172J19969_10000058_pt1 | contig 37759 bp, 36 predicted proteins | sample DeeMarSWOR230_32_FD_19969 | JGI IMG/M metagenome (IMG submission 19969)
CTGCAATCATTGAACATAAAGGAAGAAATATTGAGCAAGGTAACTAAGACTCTTGAAGAAAGACTAACAGCTATGTCAGAAGAGAAAATCGATCCAATGCTTGAAGTTAAGGAGCTAGCTGTGCCGCTGAAAAACGGTTTAGTACTTGAAAATCGTGTACGCTTGAACGAAAAAGTGATTTTTTCTTGGAGCTACCAAAAGCTACCTTGATCCATTACCGGCTTAATAATTAAATGTGGCATAGAAACAGAAAAATCAAAAACAACGTGTGTTTTTAGACAAGCTTTTCCATAATCGCTATATATTCTGCGTCTTCAGAATCTATGAATTCTTTAATCTTCCAACCTGTTCCCTCAAGAATCTCTTCCATCTCTTTTTTAGATACCATCAAGTAATCAAACCATCTACCAACATGCTTTCCGAATCTTATTCTTATTCTCACTTGCCCACCCATTCTGCCTTTTTCTTTGTTGAGTCTATGATATTCTAAATGATCAGGGTTGTCAGTTTTGTACGGGTCACGAGTGTCAGCGATGATTAAAGCATTTTCAGAAGTCATTTTATGAAATCTTCTAAGCAACTTTCGCGCCTTTTTGAAACTGCCAAATAAGCCGAAGTTGTTTCCCATCATAATAATCGTGTCAAAGGAGTTGGGTTTGAAATCTACTTCTTCGATTGACATTGTTTTGGCTTTCTTTAACCCTCTCAACTTACAGACTTTAATGGCAAGAGGAGAATTATCGATTCCAAGCACATCAAGACCCTTTTTCTGCAAATACAAAGAATGTCTACCAGCTCCACAACCCACATCTAAAACTCTTTCTCTCACATATTCTATAGCCTTTTTTTCCACAAGAGACCAATCTTCATATTCTGAAAAATACATCTTTGGACCGTATTTGGAACCGACATCAATGTAACCATCATCTCTTTCAACTATTTCAAAAACCTCTCTGCCATTGTAATAAGTCCATATCATCTGACCGAATGCATCTTCTTCATTTTTCAAGGTTTTGAATTTGTCCATATCCTAGAGTAAATGAACTTACCAAGTTTATAAATCTCTAACCACGAAGAATTAGAAGTCTATAAAATCTCAGCTTTGTTATGAAGTAGAAATTCAGAAACTAAAAGTCACACGCGCGGACAATTACTTTTTCAATTGTTGTCGAATTTCTACAAGTGTCTTCTTTGATGTTAACTACGCTTTGGCTTACCTTCTCGACCACTTTAAGAACGGAAGACTCATCATAGGACATACGTGATCTCCTCTTTTCTCCGTAATAAATAACAAAGGAAAAAATAAGAATTGTTGTTAAATCTAGCTAATCAATTCCATATCTTCCCCGCAACAGACAAGCGCGCCCCCGCCAACCTTAGTAACAATAACCTCATTACCACAAACATTACAGCGATATTTTTCACCGACCTTCCGAACTCCCAAGGTCTCACCTCCCTTTGCCATCTAGACAAGTTCAAAAAATAAGGAAAAAAGGAATTTGGACTATCTTCTCTTTTTTTCTAACAGATTTTCAAAGGCTTCCTCGTGCTGTATCTCTTCTGACAGAATATGCTCTATCAGGTGGAAGGTTCTCACATCCTTGTCATAACAAGCAGACACCTTCTTGAGAAGCCTATTGTACACTTCAATCGCGCATCCTTCAGCCTCGGCGACTGCCTTGAGCACATCTTCAAGATTTCTCTCGTTCTTAGGGAACACAACCTTCTTGCAGTTCGCTATCTTCTGCAAATCCTCAATATCTCTTTCAGGCTCCCCACCCAATTCAAAAATTCTGTCAGCTAATTCTGACATGTGCTCAAACTCATCTTTAGCAATTTTATCCAGTTCACTGGCCACTGTTGGATAGTCTGGACCTTCGATGAAGTCTGCCGCCCAGCTATAGTAGAAAAAGGCTATCCACTCATCAGCATAGGCACTGTTCAGATCTTTCAACAATTCTTCGATGTTAACACCCACTATTTCTCTTCCTTTCTTTCCCATAACAAACACCTCCACCTAATTCTTTCTGATATAAATAAAAAACTTTCGAACAGCAGATGGCAATAGTATCAGTGACATTTCCAGTATTAATATCTCATTCAATTATGACCCTTTTTTCTTTTCCTTCCCATATCCCATGTAAGTTGCAGAACCCTCGCGCTCTTAAAGTTGCTGCCTCGTCTAGAGTTACGTTGAGCGACATAAGGTAACCGTCGCACATCTCAGGACCAAACTCAACTCTGGATATCAGACGTTCTCCAGCGTAAAGCTCCACCCAATTTATCCAATGTCCCAACGTGTTCGGATGCTCGACACCATCAATCCCACCGACTTTAACTCTTACTAGGAAGGACTCCTTTGCTTTGACCTTTCCAGGCGCCTCGATGATAGGCACATGTTTCTTGGCCATATTCGATAAGCTCATCCAGTCTCTAGGTTTATTCAGTTTCGTTAACCAAAACTCCCTTTCAGACATGTTTTCACCTGTCCTTTCTATCATGGTCGAACGGTTTTAAAACTTCCTAAACCTCCCCTTTGGAGCACCGCATATTAAACATATATCTGGAGCTGAACCTTTCACCGTCTATCCGCAAGCTTCGCAGATAAAACAGGCAAATGTAAGTCACACGAGCCTAATGTTCAATTTCACATCTAGTGTGCATGTTATTCCTGTCTTTGCGTGCGTATTCGGTTAAATGCGAGGCAATTTCCAGATTTTTCCCAATTCTTCCATGATAGGTACAGATCTCTGCCCCATTATCTGCGCTCATAGTTGACTAGTTGTCTCTGTTATGGAAGCTAGATATGAATAGAGCTTTCATAAACAAGATATACTGAGATGAGGAAGCTTCGCTCATGCAATCCGAAACTGGAGAATACATGGTCACGCGAATTGAAGCATATGATATTCAAGAGCGCCAACCAAGAAGCTTTGAACTATACGAGGAATACAGCCAGAGACCTATCGCCGAAGTAATCAGAACACGCAGAGAGAGCTTCGACAAAGCCGATCTCAATGCCAAAAGAGAATTACTGACTGAGGTTGAAAGAGAAGTCAAGAACTTTTGTACTTGGCTGGAAGATACCAAGGATCTTGAAACCACCACTGCTCATTACTATTCGGCTAGTCTCAAGAGTTTGCTTCTCGGACTCCCAGTAGGTGTTCAAGTAGCACGGCTTTTTGGCACCATACTGGACACACAGGATAGAAAGTAACACTAGCGCGCTCATTTACAGAAAGGATGNTAATCCAAACCTTATTTTATATCTTTTAAAATAACGGTGAATATTAGTTGAATAGATATGACAGATGAANAAATAAACCGTGTGGTCAAGGAATGGTTCACCAAAACCGCGAGCTACGAGTGGCGACGCCTGAAACAAAANCCATACCACGAAATCGAATTCTTCGTAACCATGCATTTCCTTATCAAATACCTGCCAGAAAAAGGCTTAATACTAGACGCTGGCGGAGGACNCGGAAGATACACCATAGAACTTGCAAAGCGAGGCTACGACCTAACATTGTTGGACTTGGCTCCTGAAATGCTGAAGATGGCAGAGCGAAAAATCAGGCGTGCCGGCGTAAAGAAAAGCATAAAGCAAATCGTTGAAGGGTCTGTTGAAGATCTATCCATGTTCTGCGACGAAACCTTTGACGCCGTGCTTTGCTTGGGAGCACCTCTATGCCACATACGCAACCCGCAACGAAGGGAAAAAGCGGTCAGAGAACTCCGCGTAGCAAAGAAAGATGCACCAATATTCGCTTCTGTGATAAGCCGCCTAGGACTGTTAAAAACGCTTCTAATCGAATTTCAACACGAGATACACTACGCGAAGCACCATCTAGAAGTAGGCGACTACGTTCCAGGCGTTCATGGAGAAGGCTTCACCGCGGCACACTGGTTTCAGCCGGAAGAGCTTCGCCACCTTTTTGAAGCTCAAGGCTTAAAAGTGTTGGAGATGGCCGGTTTAGAAGGGTTATCTTCGCATCATGAGAAAGAAACGAATAGGTTACATAAAGATGAGAAGAAATGGAAAATCTGGATGGAAATAATACTCAAGACTTTTACACATCCATCCGTTGTGGGAGGATCAGAACACTTCTTACTCGTAGGTAAGAAAACCAATTAAACTTCTGCCTGCATGCTTCAATTCCATGGGCGTTGAATCTAGCTGCTTGGCGAGATTGTATAATACGAGTGAGATAAAGGATTTCATTATAGCTTGGACTAGGAAAAGGGCTAAGAAGAAATAAAAGCCCCAGCTTGAGTTTTTTGGCTGATGCTAAAATGATACCCTAGGAACTTTGTTTTCTGCTTAGTCTTCGAATATGGGTTGAATGATTTTTTCGACAATGAGCTGTGTGAATTTGTTTACGTTATTCAAGGTGTCCATTTCTAATTGCTGAAAGATTTCAGGTGTTTGTTTAAGGAGTTTTGTGGATTGTTTTTGAGGGAGAAACGACAAGCTTTCTCTGATGTAATGGTTTATCTCCTTTTTTGAATCTTCATTTTTTGAGAAGGGTGTTGCGTAGCCTATGGGCTTCAGGTAAGACATTAAACATAGCGCTTCAGCGTCTGGCTTCGCCCTCGCTATCTCCCATGATGTCTTGTCGCTTTCCATTGGAGTCAACATGTGTTTCGCAAAGGCTATTTGATCTTTAACATAACCATGCTTATGTAATAAACGCGAAACTTCATAGTCTTTAACTGCTATTGATATCAGATAAAGCATGTTGGTCACATATTGCCGAGACAGTCTGAAACGTTTAGCCAAGTCTAGAAGTGGAGGTGGAATTGAGAAAATATAGTAGAGTGGGCTTCCATGTAGAACAGAATGACCAACCTCGTGGCGTATCCCTCCTTTCTGAGCCAATGTTGGTAGCTTTTTCATCCCTTCTTGGCAGATAATTATACGGGAGAATCCTCGCCATGCATCATGTGTACTGAAAAACAACTCGTCAAAAGATGACGAAGCAACTCCGACCCCCTTCGATTCTTCAGCCAGAAAGGCCTTAACCGCGGAGGAACGCTCAAAAATATACAAATCAAGCACATCAACTTCGTGAGGAGCCAGCCGATTGTAGCACTCTCGTATAATGCCGACTATTTGGTTTACTTTTTGATCATCTACTTCGCCAAATCTACAGACTACGATTTTAGGTTGAAAATGGGAATCGCTCCCAAAAGTGATTCGTTTCATTTTGTTCAAGATATAGCTCTCTTCTGTTTTAATACGGTTTTCGAGACTCGCGACATATTGGAGAATTCATAATCACATACGAGATTTGTCGCTCGCGAAGGTTGATATATTTTGATTGCAGCCTTGTTTTATATGCTGGTCGAAACTCTTATTGGCTTTTTACAAACTCAGCAACACTCAGAAGCATCTACGTGCGAATCATTACAACAGAGTTAACGGTTATCTCTTGAACCACCGCCTGTCCAGTTGTTAATCTTAGCCTTTAAAGCTCAATAAACAACAACACGTTTTATTTCTATTACATTTCGACCGATATCGCGCGATATTGATAAAAACATATTATTGTAAATATTTGCGTATATTCAATGCGTGATAACAACCAATAAATTTATATAAGCTGCAATATATGCCAATATTGGTCAACAACGATGATAGTTACGCTGACGGTCGAGGCGGACGATCTTAAGTTAACCCAAGCGCTCGACAAGTTTTCAAAACAATACAATGTGAGTTATAATCTTGCAAGACAGAACAATCACTTCATCCTGCGCCTAAAAACAGACAATCTCGGTGAACTCATTAGGCGTCTGAACCATATTAAAGGATGCACCTTCAAAATTCAAGAGTTGTATAATAGCCCTCCGTTTTCAAGTATAATCAATGTGAACTTGACGAAAACAAATATCGACGCTCTCATTGGTAGATCCACTGTAGCTCAGACGGACATCATCCCAGTTGACGGTGGTCTTGTGAAAGTCATTGGAGAACTCTGGTTCTGTCGTCCAAAACATGATAGAGTCATAAAAAAGGACACGTCGGTCACGATCGTTGGTGTTGAAGGAGTTAGTTTAATAGTGGAAGAGGTGAGGTAGAAAAAATGATTGTGGAAATCGGCTTAACCTTGCTGATAATCATAATAGCAGTACTTGCGATACTCAGCATGGGAATCAAAAAGGTGAATCAGTATGAGAGAGGCATAGTGGAGAGGTGGAACGCCTATGAGAAAACAGCTGACCCTGGATTGCGATATATCATACCTTTTATCCAGAGAATGCTGAGAATTAACATGAGAGAACAGGTTATTGATGTCCCGCCTCAAGAAATTATCACTGAGGACAACGTCGTTGTCACGATTGACGCCGTCGTCTATTACCAGATAATGGATCCAAAGAGGGCATTATACGAGATAGAGGATTTCGAGTTGGCAATCGTCAAACTTGCTCAGACCACGCTCCGCAACATAGTTGGTGAAATGACTCTTGACACATGCTTGACTTCTCGGGATAGAATAAACACGGAATTGAGAAAGGTGCTTGATGAAGCAACAGACAAATGGGGAACAAAAGTGAATCGCATCGAGGTTCAGAGAATCGACCCACCATCCGACATTCAACAAGCCATGCACAAACAAAAGACTGCTGAACAAGAGAGAAGACAACTACGTCTGCTGGCAACCGGAAGGAAAGAGGCTTCTTTACAGGACAAAGAAGGAACTATACTTAAGGCGGAAGGAGAGGCAAAAGCGATCGAACTTGTTGCCACTGCACAAGCGCAAGCGGTGAAGGTTGTTTCAGAAGCGGCTAACAAGTATTTCTTGGAAAACGCTCAACTGAACAAAAAACTGGACGTTATCCGCGACACGTTCTCTCAGCAAACAAAGATAGTTGTTCCCTCGTCGGCTGACATACTTAGTGTCATCGGTCTAGAAGGCGGCGGAATCCTTCCAATAAGAAAAAGCTCCAATAAAGGCAAGTAGAAGGAACCACGTGATGATTATTGAGATTCTCTCAATCGTGTTGATCGCAGAGATTATGGTAATCACTTTGTGGAAACACGAAGGAATAAGAAGGGCACCTAAGACCACGCAGCATGAAACGGACTTGAGGCTAACATATAAAAGGTATAAGGAACTCTATCCCAACTCAACTCTAAGCTACCGTGAATACAAACAATTGCAGGCTCGAAAGGCATACAAGAAAGCAGTAAGTTCAATGAAAATAATTAGAATGGTAAGATAGACGTTCAAAAGTCTCAGATTCATTTCGAAGTCTACTAGGCACTGGAGAGGTCATGAATTCAACTTTTATGAATCAATGCTCGCGCAACTTCAAGATGGAAGAGGCTCGAAGAAAACTTCTACCCTATTTTAGTACACGAAGCCTTTGCATAGGTCGTAAGATTCTAAGTCTACGTCAAGACCGAAACTATACAGATTCCTTCCTTGACTTCCTTTTGATTCCCCATAGCTTAAATCTCTTCTCCAGCTTCTTAGCAATTTCAGGTGGGATTTCTTTTTCGAAAGGAAACTCAGCGGCATTAAGTATTCGTGTGAGTAGCGTCTGGCTCAGTTTGCCGACAGGAGCGAAGGCCTCAGAACCGCACCATCGAAGATCTTCGAGGACCGTATGCATAACTTGAGCTGCTCCTCCGACGCGCGCGAGTTGTACAGAAGGAACAGCGTATAAAGCTAGTGGCATGTGATCAGACCCACCACGCCCAAATTCGCTGGATACTTCAACGGCTATCCCGAGCTCTAATGCAAGTAGACGAATTAGTGCTTTCAGGTCTTCTGGTCCCAAAACGTGAGCTATCTGCGTACCAAGCAGGATTCCATGAACATCCAGATTTAGGTAAAATCGGAGGTTCTTCACGTTTCTTTCGTTTTCTGCATAGTATAGGGACCCACGCAGTCCTAGCTCTTCGGAGCCAAAAGCGGCGAACCGAAGTGTGCGGTTTAGCTTTTCGCCAGCGAAGATTTTTGCTAGTTCTAGCACGATTGCTGTTCCTGCGGCGTTATCATGGGCTCCGATGATGTTTCTTACGGTATCGTAGTGTCCTCCGACTAGGATGTCCTCGTCCTCAATCTCGCCTGGGACCTCGCCGGCCACATTCTGGCTCTTTGCCGTGAACCTTTCTATCTCCGTCAGAATCTTAAGGCGTTTGGGGCCTTTCATCACAGATAAGAGATTGTCATGTGATATAGCTACTGCAGGGACGCCCTCTTTTTCCGTCCATTCCGCCGGAATCGAGCGGTAAATAGTCGGAGCCAAGGGAGTTACCGAAGGAAAGATTAAGGCCGCAGGTTCCGCCCTCACAACCCTTGAAAAGGTCTTTTTGTTAAGACGTACATTTATTGCCGCAATCTTTCCCTTGATCCCTTTTAGCACCTCCGGGCTTGTCGATTCCACTACCACGACTTCACCCTCAACTCCTTCAGGCGATGTTGAGAAAGAGTTCCCAACAGCGGAGCAATCAAGCTGGCTACCATCCGGAAGAACTGCCTCCTCCTTCAGAACTCGACTAGTCACGACATCAAATTGTTCCATTCGCACGTTTGCCAGCCCGACTTCTTCAAACCATCCCTTTATCCGCTTGGCCGCTCTAAGCTCAGAATCTGTTCCTGACTCCCTATTCCCGATCTCTTTGACAAGAGCTTCCATGAAATAATATGCTGAATTGGGGTCGAAAGATTTCGTTCCATTTCACCTTCCATTATTTTACAGAGATTGTCGACCTCTAACTATAAAGATTTACCCATTGCGCGTGAAAAAGGTAATATTATAGAATACTTTTTTTTTCTGTACAATCGTAAAGGAATGTTTGGTGGAATGAAAAAGGTACAATCAATTCGTGAAGGATTAAGGCATCTGCCCATCAGACCCGTGTATTTGGTTTCTATGGAGCATGAAGGAAAAGAGAACATCATAACGATAGGTATGTTTGCTTTTTTCTCAGGGAATCCCACTTTAGTGGGAATCGGCGTTGCACCAGCAAGGTACTCCTATGACTTGATTCGAGAGAGCCAAGAATATGTGGTTAACGTGGTTGACGAAAAGCTCATGGAGGCAGTGCGGATTTGCGGAGAGCACTCAGGTAGAGATGAAGACAAGTTCAAACTGGCAAAGCTTACTCCTGTAAAGGGAGCTAAGGTAAGTGCTCCGTACATCCAGGAGTCTCCTGTCAACATCGAATGCAAAGTTGTTCAAGAAGTCGAGACAGGCGACCACGTTTGGTTCATAGGCGAAGTACAAACTACCCACGTCAACAACGACTACGATTGGAAGCAGGGCTTACTATTTAAGTGGGTAGGAAAAGACGGATTCTACTACAAGATAGGGAAACAGAAAGGCAAATACTAGGCATGTATGCGTGCTGCTCGCGATTCGGAGCAAAGGTGCCAGGCGACAATATTTGGAGCCTATAGGCAAGGTATGTTGGAAACGACCTCTTTTTTCCGAAGATCAAAAAGACAGCGAAGACAGTCGACAAAAAGTCCATTGCGACAGCGCAGCAAGATGTCCTAATAATCAAAATGAAACTCACAAATAAAATGGAGGATGAAGAAGAGGATTCTACTAGATTTCTATCGGTTCTCCCTTTGGCCTTTTCTTCTTTTTAGTCTTTTTCAGCGTAACCTCTAGAACTCCATTCTTATAACTAGTCTTAGCTGACTTCGGGTCAACACTTTCTGGCAATTTTAGCTCCTTGTAATACTTACGTTGAGGCGTATCCACAGAAATCGTCAGCATGTCCTCAGTTCCATGAAGCTTAATATCCTCCTTCTCAACTCCTGGCAACTCAGCAATAACCTTAACCTCATTGTCAGCAGTTATCACATCCACAAGAGGCTCACGCTCCTCTCGCACATCTAAGCGCGGCTTTGCGGCTCCAAAAGGTGCAGGCTTAAGCGAAGGCTTAACATTGCCAAACTCTGAGATCTTCGGCTTTCCATCAGGTCCGATCGTCATAGTGTAGCCATAAACGAAAGGTCCCCACTCGCGAACCGTTGTGCCATCTGGAAGTTTTCGCTCTCGTGCGTAGTCTTTTGGAATGCGCGTTGTAAACTCCTTAAATTCTCTTTCCATCATTTCCTCAATGTCACGCAACATTTCATCGATGTCGCCAAAGAACCAGTCTCGGAAATACGGAGAACGACGCATTCTTCTTCTAACCCACTCTGGAAAATATTCCCAACTCATAACTGTCCACCTCTTAGAAGAGTCAAACACACGGTTTTATAAACCTTTCAATTTTAAGGTTTAGTGTTGAATGAATAACAGATAGCGAGCTATCGAACTCGTAGCATGTTTAGTTTGCGAGAAAATATGAAAAGAGCGATCATACTGGTGCTATATGTGCTTTAGTCCTAATCGTGGGAGTGTGGGCGTAGCCTCCCCACGCTCCAGCCACAGTAAGCGTATCAGACACAGCATCCACGTTCCTCAGAATGTCTAGGAAGTTGTCGATTAACCGAGACTTCTTCAGTGCACCTGCAACTTCACCTTTCTTAACGCTGTACAAACCCATGCGCAAAACGCTGGTGAAATCACCTCTCGTTGGATTTGTTAACCGTGTATAATGGAAACGTTTCACCAAAAGTCCATTCTTAGTGTTTTCAATTATTTCCTCTCTGTTCCAGTCACCTGGCACAATGTAGGGATTTCTAGGAGTTGGAATGGGTTCGCCATTGTAGTTTTTGCCCGGAAATGAACTGACGCCAACAGCGAAAGCGGTTCGCGCTCCACTTGCGGTTGGATGCTTCTTTTCCATGGCTCCATAGAATGTGTCGTAGACAAAATTGTTCAGTACGCCCTTCTTCATCATTGTGATCTTTTGGGAAGGAGTTCCTTCTTCATCTATTGAGGCAGAGCCAATACCCATTGGCATTAATGGGTCGTCCACAACGGTTAATTCTTCACTGCCCACTTTTTTGCCGAGCTTGTTTAAGAACAGAGGATAGTATAACTTGGCGATCATCGGNCTGCAAAGGAAACTGANGTAGCCATTTATGCTAGCTGAAGGTTCTGGGTCTAATATGATCGGATAGGTGTCCTCTTTAAGTGGTTGTGCTTNTAAGCCAGAAACTGCCATTTCGGCGGCTTTTCTGCCTATTTCTCTGGGTTTCAACTCTTTTAGGCTTCTTCCCGCTGTTGCTTCGGCACCCTCTGAAGATCTTGCTCCTGGCTGTGCGGTTGCGGTTAAGCTGGCTTCAAAGAATGTTCCGTCGTCTTTGGCTTTTAATCCATGCGAGTTCGTAACCAACGTGTGATACACTACTAGGTTGAACACACCAGCGTTATCAGAGATTTTGCGGTTATACGCCAATGATTCTTCAACCATCTGATAGGCTAAATCCACTGCCTTATCGCTGGGCAGTTTGGCTAACTTAGTGTCATAAACCCCGGGAACTTTTGGTGGTTCAGCCGGAGATGGAAAAGAATACTTAAAAGGAAGTTTTCTGGCTTTGGAAGCATTCAACGCTGCTTTTGTCGCCTTTTTAAGCGATTCAGGCTTGAAGTCTGCTGTGGAGCTAAAGCCGAGTCCGCCGCCTCTTAGCACTCTAATTCCTACACCAATGTCATGCACGCCCTTAGCTTCAAAAACCGAGTTGTTCACAAGTCGAACGGTTAGGACCTTATTTGAAACGAGATAAGCCTCAGCCTCGTCAGCTTTCTGCCGCTCTGCAATTTTCAAGATCTGCTCGCCGACTCTTTCAAAATCCAATACTTTCACCATTATCTCCCCCCCAAAATTGTTGCAACTCCGCATAAGTAAGGTCCGCCATTTCCAACGTATAATGCTTGCATGGGGTCTCCTTTGCCGCATCCTGGCAACGGATGGATTTCGCCTTTCTTTGAGGATGCGTCGATGCTTTTGAAAAAATTAGGCGCATTAGAAGTTAATTGAACGTCCCTTAGATGCGTGGTTAATTCGCCGTTTTTGATCGTATCCCTCCTGAGCGCTTATAGTCCAGTTGTATCTTTGGTCGTCGATGGATGGATGCCGCATATTGATGACTAAGTAGCCATGCCTTGTTTCTTCCAGCATTTCTTCGTATTTCCAGTCTCCATCTGCAAAGAACGTGTTTGACATTCGAATCAGAGGAATATACTCAAAAGTTATGGCCCGCATACCAGCGTTTGGTTTAACACCAAACTCTTCAGCGGTTTCACGACTTTGCATGTGACCTTTTAACACTCCCTTTTCAATAAGCACCTTTCTTCTGGCCTTAACACCTTCGTCGTCATAGCGATAGAAACCAAGCGTTTTTGGAACCATTGGATCATCATAGACCGTGCAGTATTTGGAACCTATTTTTTCGCCTATTCTTCCAGCCCACCATGTTGTGCCAGCCCAAGCGGCTTCTCGTCCCAAAACGCGATCTGCCTCACTGGGGTGTCCTACTATTTCGTGAACAAGCAAGGCTACATAGTTGGGCTCCAAAATGACCCTAGCGTCCTTTTCCATTTTAGCCGCTTTGGCCTTCAAAAGAGAAGCAGCCTTAAGTCCGGTTTCTGATGCAACCTTGCTTATGTCTTGCTCTTCGAAAATTTCGTAGCCGCCTGCGTGTCCAACCGTCTGTTCATAAGATTGTGTGATGTCTCCCTTTCTTGCATCAGCTTTCGAAGTTGCCCAGGTTAGGGTGTTCGCAAATTTGATGTTTGCGCCTTGGCTGTTCACGAACAACTTAGCTATTTTTATTCCTGTATATTCGATGAGTCCTCGAACCACATTTTTGGATGCGTGAAGCCTTTTTTCCCATTTCAAAAACTGTCTTATCTTGTCCTCAAAGGCTATTTCTTCAAGGTCAACTTTCACTTCCGCAGTGTAGGAATCTCGATAGGCTTTTGCTGGAGCTAGCTTAACTGGTTTTGCAACATGCCTACTCGAAGCCTTAGCTATCTTGAAAGCAATATTGGTTGCTTCTTCAATGCCAGCTTTGGTTAAGTTAGTTGTGGACTGAAAGCCCCAAGCTCCCTTAACTAATGTTCGAATGCCTATGCCCCGCTTCTGATTTACAACGGCACGCTCTGTTTTTCCATTAGCTACAGTTACTAATTCATTGTAGTGAGCTTCAAGCCTTGCATCAGCATAATCAGCACCAAGTTTAGTTGCATAGTCAATTGCAGGAAGAGCTAAATCCTCTTGCATCTTCGTTCTCCTCTGTTTTCACTTATTTGTTAGAGATGCTCAAAAGATTTTGCCTCGAAAACTGTAACGTTTGAAGTTTTGGTGACCCCCATACTGAAGCTTTTGTTTTGCTGACCTGTTACATATATAGACTGATTTGGAAGAGTCTATTTGAAAATCGAAATTGATGATTTTTGCGTAGCGTCTCTTAGTCATAGAGATTCTTTTTTAACCAAATCCTAGAAAAGTCATATTGCTCTAGGTAAGTGAAAGCCTATCGAACAACTGTGAATGCCTCTTAGACCTCTTTTGTCGATCCGCGTTACGTATTTTCTGAATTTTAGTTCTTTCACTCAAATCCATGTTTGTTGACTATCCTAAATTGACAATTTTGTGAAGTGCATGGTAAAGCATCGTTGAGAGACAATGTTGAATCTTCGATAAGCCAATGGAAGAAATACAATTTTCTATATATTTAAACGGTTTCCAATGAACATTTTGAGTTTATAATGCTATGTTGGCTATTATCCATTAACCATGAAACATTTGAATCAATGGAAAGTCTTTTATTCATTAACCATTAACCAACATATCCGATTATTGATGGAGGAAAATATATGGCTAAATGTCCTAAATGTGGAACTAATGTTGGTTCTGCAAGAAAACAATGGAAGATGGCTGGACGACCCGACAGAAGCGGCAAAAGGATGCAGTTGACGATTGGGCTTTTCGACTGCCCTATGTGCAAGAAACCGTTCAGAGTTGTTCTAGACAAAAGGAAGATTTAGACGACCAAAAACAGACGAAAAGCGGCATGTCGAAGAAAAGAGAACACCGCTGTCAATCATATGGCAATAATTTCAGAAGACCGGTAAGTAAAGCCAAAGTGGGAGCAGAAAGAATAAAAGTTTAAGTACCATGCAAACTCCCCCCTTTTTTTAGAAAGCGTTAAGTTTTTAACACAAAACACGAATCTTTTCTGCTATCACGAGCAAGCCTGAAACAAGACGAAAGCCGGCGAAAACTTGAAATCAACAAGACTTTCACAAATTCTGAAAAGCAGCTACGTGAAAACCATAATTTTAGTAATAATTCTTTTCATCAGCGTTTTTGCCTTTTGGTTCGGGCTAAGATTTGCTTTTCGAACGGAGTTTCCCTTGTTGGCTGTTGCCTCTGGAAGCATGGTGCCTACCTTAGATGTCGGCGACCTCATTTTAGTTCAAGGGTTTTCTAATGCCTGCAAAGTCAATGCTGCTTCATATCCTGAAGGTGACATTATTGTGTTCCACAAACCCGGACGTGAGAATGAACTTATTGTGCACCGAGCAGTAAGCAAAGTTGAGAATAATGGCACGTGGTATTTCCAAACAAAAGGAGACTATAACTCCAATACTGATCATTGGTCAGGATCAGAAACTTGGGAAGGCAACATATCTGAGAAACTTTTGGTCGGCAAAGTTGTTGGAAAAGTGCCATGGCTTGGTCATATTCCATTGTTTATGCGTACTCCGTCGGGAATTTTAATAATCGTCTTTTTGTTTATTATTTTGATAATTGTGGACTTTATTTTCCCCAGGAAAGGGGACGAGAAAACAGGAGGTGAAGAGGAAAAGCTCCTCTTAATCTTAGTATGCTCCTACTAAATTCGATAACAATGATTTCGATTATAATTGCAGTTTTTCTTGTCATATCTTTGATGTATCATTTTTTGCTTTGAATGAAGGCTAAAGCCTAAGCTAAGCCTTATAAATAGCTCTCAATAATGATTCGTAGAGCCAAAGCTTCATAAGAGAGGTGTTTGTGTGCCAAAGGTTAAGGCTACAATCAGAATTGAAAACGTTGTTGCTTCAGCAACGCTGAAACAGAGAGTTGACCTAAACGCCGTGGTGAAGGGCTATCCAGGCGTAGAATATCGTCCAGAGCAGTTTCCGGGTCTGGTTTTCAGGTTGAAAAGGCCTAAAACCGCCACGCTGATTTTCAACTCTGGCAAAATGGTCTGCACAGGAGCTAAATCAGAGAAAGAAGCCAGAAGGGCGGTGATGAAAGTTATTAAGGAGCTTAAGAAAAGTGGAATAATCATTGTTAGCAAGCCAGAGTTAAAGATACAAAACATTGTTGCTTCTGCCAGCCTAGGCGGCATGATAGACTTGGAGAAATCAGCTTATGCGCTTGGAAAAACCATGTATGAACCAGAACAATTTCCGGGGCTCATCTATCGTATGGCGGATCCAAAAGTTGTAATTCTCCTATTCGCAAGCGGAAAACTCGTATGCACTGGCGCCAAACAGGAAGGTGACGTGTACACAGCGGTTCAAAAGCTCCATGAAAGACTCGAAAAAGAAGAACTAATCTACTACGAGTGAGACTCACTTCAATTTTCTATATTATTCACAAATGAACTATTATTTCAGTTTTTTCTTTGTAAAAGACTTGAAGCATCCTTACATCAAATTTTTTGTTCTTGTACTTTTTCAAGGCTTGTGCGGCTGAAAGGCCTGCTGGTTTATTCTTTATGTTGTGCTAAATGGATATCTCGGGACTCGTTAGCCTAATATGCCATATTTCCAGCCCTTTTCATCCATTTCTTTAATGAAAGAAACTACGTGATCAATGAGTACCTTCATTACCTTCTCACCTTTGTCCCTGGTAGCCTTGCTGGGGTCTCCAGTAGCGCCATAGGGAGTTAATTCGTCAAACGTCCACTTTATCTGCACGTGAGAAGGTAGCTCGGGCACGACTCCTTTGGTATGTTTCATGTCGACTAACTCAGGGTTCATGGCAAGCATAATTGATGTTTCACTCTCCCCTGCATGACCAAGTCCATCCCAAACCTCAAACGTTCCCTTCGGGAGCAACTTCCCAGCCGTGATCCACCATGCCTCCAATACGCAGAGATTCATTTCCGGATGCTCCACCTTAAATTCTCTAGTTGCCACCTCTATTGGAGCTATGTTTCCATCATGCCCATTGATAATTAATAACTTCATAATCCCATGCTTAAACAGTGACGAAAAAACATCCTTCAGTACCTTCGTCAGGGTCTCTGAAGTTAAGGTTATAGCTATTGGAAACTTTGCGTAGTGTAGGCTCATACCGTACGGTATTGGTGGAAGCACTAGTAGTCCATTGATCCTCTTTGCTACCTCCTCAACAAGCCGCCGAGCTACTATAGTGTCCGTACCATATGGGAGGTGATCTCCATGATATTCAGTCGCCCCAACAGCTAATATTGCCTTATCGAATTTGAATGTCCTGCGTTCACACCCTCTCATGAGCTCTAATAGCTTGCTCGCTACCATCTTAAAGCACTTGCCACTCTCTTGGCATTAGCTTGATATATAAGCCTTACACCTTTCATGATCCTATGAAGCTGTGAAGTCAGCGCACACATTCCTTGGTCACAAAAACATCCAAAACACTCTAATTTACATCGACCTCGAAACCACACTTTGAAAAACACATAATGAACTAACTGTTAGAGCAGCCACAAACACAAAGGAAGCCTGAAACTAATAAAGTGCCGCTGCGAATATGTAACCGGCGAATACAACGATTGCGGCAAGATCTTTCGCAAGCGAAAATAACTACATTTAGCCAAAAAACAAAAGCCTTGCTCAGAGAACAAAATGCTTTTACTGAAGGGCTCTGCTGTATCTTTTGACTTCATGGCTGATAGTTGATGAAAAAGAACTCGAAAAATGCTTTCGGCTTACTTGTCAAGCCTATTCGAAGGCTAATTGAGCAGAGAGGATTCTCTTCGCCAACAGAACCTCAGGAGAAGACTATATCAAAAATCTTGGAAGGAAAGAATGTCCTTCTCATTTCGCCTACTGCAACTGGGAAAACCGAGGCTGCTGTGCTCCCAGTTCTTCATATGCTTCTATTAGCGCCAGAGCATCGTCCTGGAATCAAGATTCTCTACATCACACCTCTTCGAGCCTTAAACCGAGACATTCTGGAGCGTCTACAATGGTGGTGCAACAACCTAGACATTAAATTATCTGTGAGACACGGCGACACCGAAACTAAGGAAAGGTCAAGACAAGCCCGCAGTCCGCCAGACATGCTCATAACCACGCCAGAGACCTTGCAAGCCATCCTGCCTGGCTGGATTATGCGTCAACACTTAATGAAAGTCAGATGGGTCATTGTGGATGAAGTCCACGAGATGGCAGACAGCAAAAGGGGCAGTCAACTTTCGCTCGCCCTTGAAAGGTTGAGATTAGTAACTGGCAAAGATTTTCAAACTATAGGGTTGTCTGCCACAATTGGCAGTCCAGACAAGGTTGCACAGTTTCTGGTAGGTAATGAGCGTTCAATCGAGATTGTAAGGGTTCCAGTCGCTCGATTGATAAAACTACACATTCTGTTCCCCCAGCCTACACATGAAGACACAGAACTTGCCTCTGCATTGTTCACCCATCCAGAAGTAGCCACAAGACTCCGCGTTATCCGCCAACACATTGAGAAACAGAGATCTGTACTCCTCTTTACCAACACTCGCGCCATTTCAGAAGTTCTCGCCAGCCGGTTCAAAGTTTGGGACATAGACTTTCCGGTTTCCATACATCATGGCTCTTTAGCAAAACCTTCTCGAATATCTGCTGAGAAAGGATTGAAAGAAGGCGAACTGAAAGGTCTCGTCTGCACAAGCTCGTTAGAATTAGGCATTGATGTTGGGCGAATAGACATGGTTATCCAATACATGAGCCCTAGGCAGGTGACAAGGCTCATTCAACGAGTAGGCAGAAGCGGACACAGAATTGGTCGCATTGCGCGTGGGCTTATAATCACAATGGATTCAGATGACACGCTTGAAGCTATGGCGGTTGCCCGCAGAGCCTATAAAGAAGAGTTGGAGCCAGTTGCCGTTCCAGATAAGCCTTACGATGCTTTGGCTCACCAGATAATTGGCTTGCTTATCAGAAAGAAACGCTGGTATTTCTATGAAATCTATGATCTGTTTAAGAAAGCGTATCCTTATGCTGACCTCACTTTGGAGGATGTACAAAAAGTCTTAACCTATATGCACTCTCGGTTTCCCCGCCTAGCATGGGTTTCCTTCGAAGACATGATTGCAATAAAGCCTCGTCGCACTAAAGCACTCTACGAATATTATTTCGGAAACCTCTCCATGATTCCAGACGAAAAGCAATACTTGGTTGTGGAACAATCTTCAGATGCGGCAGTCGGCGTGCTAGATGAAGCGTTTATGGCAGAACATGGAAAGCCAGGGATCAAATTCATAATTCGCGGGAGTCCTTGGAAAATCGTCAACGTTTACGCCGACAAGGTCTACGTCAAAGCCGTAGATGACCCAACAGGAGCTATACCGAGTTGGATAGGTGAAGAGATCCCTGTTCCATTCAAGGTCGCGCAGGAAGTTGGAGCGATACGCGGCTTTGTTGAAAAACAACTCCAAAAGGGAATAAAACCCGAGCAGGTAGCGGATCAGTTATCCAAAAAGTATCCAGCAGATAAGGATACAATTGCGCGGGCATTACAAGAAACGATTGAGCATGTTGAGCACGGCTTTATTGTTCCAACCGATAAGCGTGTGGTGCTTGAGGATTGGGAAGACTATGCGATTATTCATGCCAATTTTGGCTCCCTAACTAATCGTGCTCTCGCTCAGTTGTTGGGCCACCTGATAACAGAGAAAACTGGCTATACTGTGGCTGTTCAGCATGACCCGTATCGCATTTTTATTCAGACAATGGGCGCAGCCAGTTCGGAAAGCGTCATCAGCTTACTTAATGGACTCAAAAGGATGCCTAAACCAACGGTTCAAGACATTCTAACACGGGCAGCTGTGAGAACAGGTTTATTCAAGCGGAGAATGATTCATGTCGCACGAAGGTTTGGGGCACTCAAGAAATGGGTTGACTTCAGCACGGTAAGCTTGAGAAGTCTAATTAAAAGTTTTGAAGGCACAGTCATCTACGACGAGGCGCTTAAGGAAGTTTTCATGAAAGATCTAGACCTTCCGCATATGCTGTACGTTCTTAGTCAGCTTCGAAGAGGCAAAATCGAAGTTGCGAAGCTTGAACCCCAAAATGTGGCCACGCCAGTTGCTCGAGTTGGCATCGAAAGAGTCAGCATGAAAACCGACCTAATCCCACCTGAAAGAATGAAACTCATTCTGGTCGAATCAGCTAAGGTACGCTTGCTAAACGAGGTTCGCAGCTTCATATGCACCAACTGCTGGGATTACGTCGAGATGATTCGCATCAAAGATTTGCCAGACAAACCAACTTGTCCAAAATGCAGTTCTTCAAACTTAGGTGTGCTTCGCACAGAAGAAGAGCGAATTCGCGTGCTAATTGACAAGAAAGGTGAGAAGCTGACGAAAAGTGAGCAGATATGGCAGAAGCAAGCCCTTAGGACAGCGGAACTTTTGGCAAGTTATGGAAAGCCAGCGGCTGTAGCCTTAGCTGGGCGAAAGCTTCGAGTTTCGGATGTGGAAAAAATATTCTGGCAAGAGAAGGGGCAGACAGCCCGCTTTTTCGAGTTGATAATCGAAGCTGAGAGAAACGCACTAAAAAGAAGATTCTGGTAAATTGGAGATATCACTTAATCTTCTTTTTTATGTTGCTGAGCCTATCTGATTTGTCAGACTATTAAGAAACATTGCCAGCCAATGAGTAAGGGTGCTCATCAATTTTGGGTCAGAAATTTCTTCGGGCTAAAGATTGTATTTTAGAATCGATAGATAAGGCTAGAAAGCAAGCATCAAAGCGAAGTTTTTGGCAGTTGACGTGTTTAAAATGAATCAGTAGTCGTTATGTAGAATTCCAAAACTATAAAAGAACGGTATGCTTGTAGTCTTTCTCTGAAAGGAGGCTGCGTAGAAATTAGCCTAGAGTTGAGCCGCCAAAAACATCGAGAGCAGATTTTAAGTCGTTTCAAATACATCAAAACATGCGTCTTAGCCAGAGAGCTATGCTTGCTGGTTCGCACGAACCGCGTGGCTTTCAACATAAAAGACGCCCATGAATGTTGCGCTTTTATCTCTCAACTCTGCGCAGAAGCAGGTTGCAAAGAACAAAGCGACCTTTGCGGAAAGGCATCAAAAGCTGTCTTAGATAGCGAGGAAGAATACCTCGAAATCTGCGCACAAAGTTGCATGAAATGCGGTGAAGCGAGAAGGCCTAGACAGCCGAAGAAGAAGACGCAATACGTCGCTTAATAAACGCTCGAACTTCAAGCTGTTATCATCTTATGGAATTTGCTGTTTTAGTATTCGAAAAAGAAATAAGCATCTATTGAAACACATACAACATCACAAAATTGGTTTGGGAGAAGGAATTTTGTTCATTGCGCCATTTGTTGCTACACCGCTTCCGGTTGTTCGCCGCATGCTTACATTGGCCGAAATAGAACCTGGTGAAATCGTTTACGACCTTGGGTGTGGTGACGGCAGAGTAGTCATTATGGCCGCACAGAAGTTTGGAGCCCGAGCGGTTGGAGTGGAGATGAGAGAAGACCTTGTTAAGCAAGCGTTAGGCAAGATTTCCGAACTTGGGCTAAACGGAAAAGTGAAAATAGTTCACAGCGATATGTTCAAGACAGACCTAACCCAAGCAGATGTGGTTACGCTATATTTGACAACGAGCGCTAACGACAAGGTAAAGCCAAAATTAGAGTCGGAACTGAGGTTGGGAGCTAGGGTAGTATCGCATGACTATGAAATCCTCGGCTGGAAACCATTGAAAATCGACAATTTCTGCGAGAACCCAAGACTCGGCTATCCGTCTCACACAATATATGTTTATCGTAGATGATTTTTAGCTCATAGTGTGGGTCATTTTCGCATTCTAAGATCATGACTCCATCTCCGTTAAGAACGTATTCGAGACCTGCTGTTTCCAACAAAGCCCCCGATCTCTTGACATTTTGGTCACCAAAAAGAATAAGATTTGGAATAATTGACAAAACTGAACGCCGCCTTTCCGAACATCATTGCATATCCAGTGCTACTTACAGCATTGGAGTCCTATCTAAAATAGATGTTGGAATTCTCTTAGTGGAAAATAAACGGCAAGGGTTAGCTTAGCGAGTCATACGGACCGCGTGAGCTACGCCTTAGCAATCTGGTTAAGTCTACGTCTAAAACGCCAAATCCAAATCTTAGTTCTAAACCGTAGATATTTCACGTGTATCCACTCGAGAGTTTTTGTCATCTTCACTTCAACCGCGCCCAAGATTATTGGCTCAGAATGGTTCTTAAGGGATGTTTCTGCAAGGAAAATATTCTCACTTTAGTTGTAGCATCCTCATTGTCAAAAAACGGGGGTTGAAAGAGACATCTCCAGAATGCAAAGCCTCGAGTTAAAAAGAGGTAAGCTTTTTGCACTGATAGCCTCTAACTGAGTCATAAATGTCCTTTGCTGAATAGTAAAATGGACTCAAGATGTTTGAAGCAGCGGAATACAAAAGAAGAAGGTATTTTTTCAAATCTGAATTCGTGTTTTCTTCAATCAATTCTTCTGCTCTAACTCTTCGTTCATAACGCTTGTTCTTTGCACTCGTGAAGAGAAACCTAACTTTCTTCCCGGCAGAAACCTCAACACCTTCCTGCAAAAGTTGTTCAGCCGCAATTACTTGGCTAACTCTCTGCTTGTAGTTTTCTGGATTCTTGGAAAGACGCTTAGTGATGATCAAGTCCCAGATTGGAACTTCTCCGTCTATTATTTTTCTTCTATATTCCTTAACGATGTTTAGAGCGTGAGGTATTTTTTCGATGAAAGTTTTAGAGTCGCTAGCAGTAGCAAACATTCTAATTATTTCCATCTGAGCATCATACACAAATTTCGGTGTGTCCCTTCTTCGAACCTCTAGTCCTCTAACCTTAATTCTACCATCTTCCTTGACTCCATAATAGCGATTTAACACAGCCACATTAGGATGCATCCTAGAAGGAAGAAATACGATCCACTTATAGCGACCCTCAAAATTCAAAGGCACATCATTTTCTTCACTTACCTCTTTACATAGGCTGACGTATTCCTCTGCTGTAGCATCTTTCTTTCTAAGCCATAATGAATCAACGATACCATGAATTACGCTAAACCCTCTTCTCTCAGCAAGGCGAGCTACCCTTAGAAAGGCTTGTCTGCCGAAAGCACAAACACCTATATGCCCATCAATGGTGCCAAATTTAGCATTCTTATATCCAAGATAGCCAAAACATGTCACTAAGATCCACTTCAAAGCACCTTGACGTCTGTCGTAAATTTCCTTTGACCTCACATCGTTAGCTTCTCTACTCAAACTCTTGTATCGCAACCTTTTCGCAATTACAAGCCTTAAGACCTTAGGCACAATTCCAGCACGTTTCTCGCAAATATGGTAACCCAGCTCAGGAATACGCAACACAGAATCTGGACAACATTTACAAAGAACAGTCTCAGCCGATATGTTGTTCTTAGCCATCAATGAAGAATACATCGACGAAAAATCCACTTCGCCAACCCGATCGTGAATACCTATCCTTGGTTCATAGACAAAGCCCCCGCGATCTCCAACGAGAAGTTCATAAGCCGATTTGAAAGCTTCGGGGATGCACTTATTGCGGGGAATCAAAACACCTTCTTTTATGGCTTGGTAGAACTGAATAGATGACATGCTTGAGCCTATTGAAGACCTGGAAGCTCTATGCAAAGGCACTCTGCATGTTCTAGCAATCTCGATAAGTCCGTCAATTCCACACTCGTTAAGAATGAAAGTGTCATTTTCGTCAATGTGAACCCTACCATAAAGCCTTCTCATGGGAGCACGATAATATGTTCTGCCATAGGAAAAGAAAGTTGTTCCACGTCTTCGCTTGGCAACAAGAGGTATGTTCTCTCTACTTAGAATGAATCTGTCCAAAACACCACTGACTAATACCCTTCTTGTAAGGTAAGGAAATACATGCGAGTCGCCACCTCTTGTCAACAAGATGTCAGGATCGAGTACCTTAACCACTTCTACAAACCGCAACAGCTTCTCCCTCTCGTCACCAGAATCAATAATTACTTTCGCGTTATCTTGAGAAACAACTATCTCCTTTAACGGATCGTCAAAGTTTGCTATCTTTCCTTTCTTAGCAATGGCTACGTGAATTCTCATGATTCGTAGAGGCGGAATCAGGTAATCAACACTTTCCACAGAGTCTAAAAGACGGTATCTCAATTGATGCCTTTTAATCTCTATTTCAACGAAGGCTAGTGGAAAAATATCACGGTCATAAAGATACACTTGAGTGCTTCGCAAATCGCAGTTGTGTACTTGGTAACGTAAGTGTCTGCCAATTTCCAGAACTCTACGTACGAAGAATGGAATCCCTCTGCAATCTTTCAATTCGACCTCTAGAATCCTCGACTTTTCACTGTCAGCCGGACTAACATACTTGTAAACGAAATTGCACGATGCTATAGATCTGTTTGTGAAGAATCGAGTTAGTAAACTCTCTGTGTCCTCTTCTTTGCCTGAAACGTAAATTTTTGGTTTGAATTCATCTACTAACCGTATTCTTTGTCCATTCTCAGCAATAACCCAAACGCTCATCTGTCCAAGCGCGGAAGGATAGAGATCAAATATCCAACCCTTAACACGTTTAGGATTGGACGCGTTGCTCTCTGATTGCATCTAGTTCCTTCTCCAGCCTGCTCAAAGTCTTTTGTTGTTGAAGCAGAATCGATATTACCATAGGCTCGAACACAACAGGACACGTAGCGTTACTTCCAGCAGACGCATAATTCCTACATGCATCCATCATACAGTCAAAGGCTACTCTATCTTCTTTGCGCAAGGCTCTTGCAAATCCACTCCATCTTTGCAACTCCCTATCCAATGCCATTCGATATGGTTCAACTGTTTTTCCCACATTCATGCCTCCATAAATTCTGTAATTGTAAGATTTTCTGAAGGAAAAGCGGTTCTTCCTAACTTGAAAAAAGGATGTTTTTCCAAGACAAACTGCTTGCCATGCTTAGAAGGTCTAACTGAAGCTACAACGTTGGCGTGTCCACAAACTATCGCTTTGAAGAAAATGTTTCGCTTCGACAGATAATGAGGAAGATAAGTGGCAATCACCAAAACACGGTTTCTTTCAGCAAACTTGGAGAGATAAATAGTCAATTGATTGAAAACGTCTCTAGCCTCTCTCTTAGGAAGATCTTTATCAAGATACAATCTTGCAATATCTGATATTATCACCAATTTCGAGTTATACTTGCCAACAGCATTCTGTAACTGATCTAAGACAAGAGAGGTCATCTGGTGAGCAGTGAACGCTCTGGAAACGTAAATCCGTTCCAGAACTTCCCAAGGATCAAGCTTGTGAAGCTGAGCAATGTAAGAAGAATCATACAATCTAAATGAATTGCCACCGTCGACAAAAACTACGTTTGTTTCCAAGCCTCCAAGCTGATACGGAAGCTGAGCTCTAACGCAGAGAAGCATAGACAAGGGCAAGACTGTAGACGACCCATAGAGAATAGCAAAATTGCCTAAAGCAAAGCCCGGAAATAAATCATCTATATTTGCGATGTTAAAGGATAAGCGAGATTGAGATGGGGTGCTCTTTACTATTGCTATTGGTGACAATTGACTCCTTCCCTTGACTTTTGGGGTGAAAAGCAAGGGATTCAGAGGTTCTTAAAGATTCATTAGAATGATATTCTATCGAAAAGGAGACACTGTAAGGTGAAAGTGAAAGCGATAATAAAGTTTAATCTGTTTGAAGGTGAAAGTAAACAAGAGGATGAAGATTGACAGAGTATCTTATCGGAACTGGTGGTTGGGCTCACTTTAAGGTTCCAAACAAGTCTTCATTGAGAGTTTATTCTGAAATCTTCAACTTCGTAGAAGTGAACTATACATTCTACAAATATCCGAGCACGAGAATGGTTGAAAGCTGGCGACGTAAAGTCCACCAAGATTTCACGTTTACGGTAAGATGCCATCAAGACCTCACTCATCGAACTGGTTTGAAACCACTTGACCAGGCCTACGTCGTCTTCAGTCAAATGGTAGGTGTCTGCAGAATTCTTGACGCTCCCTTTTTGCACATGCTGACCCCTGCAAGTTATGTTTTTGATGACGTTGAGATCGAGTCTGCAAGAGACTTTCTTTCAACGGTTGATCTGAAAGGAATTCGTCTTGCTTGGGAAGTGAGAAGCCCCATAACCCTTAAGCTTGTCAATTTGATGCGCGATTTCGGAATAGTATATTCAGTTGATTTGTCGAAAGAAGAACCAGCATACGAGTCTGATGTTATCTATTCCAGAGTGTTCGGGAAGGGAAAGCACAACCTCTACCAGTTCACCGATGAAGAACTGATAGACATTGATCAAAGAATACTCAAGGCTCAGTCCAGACTTGTCATAATAACTTTTCATGGCATACGAATGAATAGTGATGCTGCAAGATTTAAGAAATATAAAGATAGTGGAGAGTTCATGCCAGTCACGTCATATACTGGAGTTGAATCAGCAAGAGCAGTTCTTAAAGAGGATGCGAGGTTTCCCACAACTAGAGCCGAACTGCTTGAACATCAAGGTTGGAAGGTAGTTGATTTAACAGCCGATAAGAGAGTTCATTTATCAGAATTGCTTCATAAACTGCCTGAAAAAACTTACAATAATGTTGAAGAGGTTGTTCAAAAGTTGAAGGTTTTGATATGAGTGAAGAAAATATCTTGCTTGGCACTTCAGGTTGGAGTTACAAAGAATGGGAAGGATCATTCTACAGGAAAGGAGAGAAAAGAAAGCTTCGGGCATATGCAAGGGTCTTTCAGACTGTTGAAATTGACTCAACATGGTATCGCTATCCCTCAAAAGGCACAGTCATGGGGTGGTTACGCTATTCGCCACCTGACTTTGTTTTCACAGCGAAATTGCCAAAAATTATAACTCATGAGAAGAAACTAGGTCTTGAAGACGATGTCCAAGAGGACTTAGACGCTTTCCTAGAAATCATGCAACCACTGCAACTGAACGGAAAACTTGGATGTCTACTTATTCAACTTCCACCAAGCTATGACTACAATCCAGAGAACTTGGAAGCTTTTTTCGAGATGCTTTCATCTCAGTTCAAATTTGCTGTAGAGTTTCGGAATCTTTCTTGGATGCGAGAGGAGACTTGGCAATTACTTAAAAAATACGATGTTGCCTACACAAACGTTGATGAACCACTCCTACCGCCAGAAGTTCACATTACAACCAACTTCACATATTTCCGTTGGCATGGAAGAAGAGAAAAGCCATGGTTCAACTATCTATACAAGAAGGAAGAGCTTGAACCTTGGATTCCGAAAGTGCTCAAAGCGGCAAAACAAGTTAATAAGGTTTATGGCTATTTCAACAATCACTTCCACGGTTACGCGCCGGAGAACTGCCTCAGTTTAATGGAGAGGTTACTGTCGTTAACTCCACAACAAGTCGCGGCTAAAAAGAGGATCAGCAAGAAGCAAGTGGGTCTCGCTGGTTATTTTTCAGAATAAGTAGCATCTTACATAAATAGAAAAAGAGGTATTTCGCGGACGGATATCCTCACTGTGGTCATAATATATGTTTATAAGAGATATTTTTACTCAAAACTATTTGAGCGTTATATGTTATCCGTTCCATGGAGATATGTCAACTCTTGGAATTGCTTTGCTTGCGGTCTTTGCTGTAAAGGGTTTAGTGTAGTTCTCAATTTTGCTGAATGGATGAACGTTGTAAAAACTTACGGGGTAGACTTCACCTCACCAGGCATAAACAAGTTTTATTTAAAACATAGAAGCGACGGTTCATGCTCGTTTCTTTACAATTATTATGGCAAAGGCTTCTGTAGCTTACAACATATGAAACCCTTAGCTTGCAAGCTTTGGCCCTTCAAAATCTTGCACAGACCAAAATATGGCAGAGCAAGAGAAGCCGAATACAATTATGCAGACAGAAAACTGTTCATTTACGTAGACCCTTCTTGCACGGGCTTAACATGGGGCAATCCAACCGCGAACTTGAAAACAACCTTAACAGAATTCGTAGAGCTTGCTTTAGGCCTGCGAAAAAAGCAGGTTTACTCAACATCCAGAATGCTTTCTTATCCTCAGTATCTGAAGCTGAATAAGCTTAAGGCATTCTGAATTATATGTAAAAAAAACTAACGGTACCTATCTTTTAAAGACTTTTGGCTGGATAGCGCTCATACTGCAACTCAAATAATTTATGAAGTTTTACGAGGTCATCAATTTCTTCAACCTTCGTGTCAGGTCGAAAGCGAACAACTTTAGGCACCCTTAAAGCATAACCACTTGTGTATTCATTGGTCTCTTGAATCTCCTGATAAGTTGCTTCCACAACAACTGAAGGTCTAACGAAAACTCCCTGTTCATCTTCGCTTATTTTAGTCTCTTCTATTATTTCTCGAAGAGTTCTCATGGTATTTTCAGGCAGATTTGAAACCCTACCGACTGTGTAGAGCTTTTTCTCCTTAGGGTCTCGAACTGCAAGCAGAAACGAGGAGTAGAAGCCAGCACGCTTTCCTTTTCCATAAAAAGCTTTGACAATAGTACAGTCTATGGTGTCACGTTCAGGCTTGAGCTTAAGCCAGGTGTAAGTTCTCTTACCAACATCATAAATTGAATCCAAATTTTTAACCAAGACTCCCTCTAACCCAGCCTTCAACGCTTCCTCGTAAAATCTAATTAGCTCTACTTCGTTGGCACAACTTCTTCCATCAGCCAAAAACTCAGATGGAACAACCTCTAACAAATACTTTCTTCTTTCAGAAAGCGGCAGTTTGATGAGTTCTCTCTCATTTAAAAAGAAAATGTCAAAAACTTTGATGGTTACTCCAATTTTTTCCTTTCTGCGTTCTAGCTCTTTAGGCGTGAGCTTTATTGGACCAGTTCTTTCAAGCAAAGCCTGGAATTGAAGCAGCTTTCCGTTTTTATCTACTGCGATAACTTCGCTGTCTAAAATGTAGCTATAAGCGTTAAACTTCTTTGCTATTTTGACAATCTCTGGCAGCGTCTGCGACTTTTCTATGGCTCGCCTGGAGAACAGCTTTATCTGCGAGCCCCATCTGTGTATCTGAAGTCTGCTGCCATCATATTTATACTCAGCGCGTACTGGATACGTCACTTTGTCTGACTCATAAAGATGGGCAAGTTGAGGTTTAAGAAATTGTCCCGGCCGAAGTTTAACTTCCAGAAGTTTTAGTTCTCCTTCTGGTGCTAGTAGTAAGCCCTCAGTTATTCCAAGAACAGCGGTTGCCGTCTCGATTAGTTCGAGTGGAACCTCATAAGCTTTGGCGGCTGATCGAATGACTGTTCTTTGATAATAGCCAAGTTTCAAATCACCAAGTAATAAGCGAACAATGTATTTCGCCTCTTCAGGCGTAGCAGTCCTCAACAAGCTGGCTACTAGAAGGCTTCGTTCTGTTAATCTATTAATTTTTGGCAAAAGCCTTATAGCCTTATAGACTTCCTCCACAGTCAACTCGGCCCGCTTCGACTTTTTCAAGAGGTAGACAACTTCTCCATGTTCGCCGTAATCTATGAGAGACTTTCTTACCTCTTGCTTCGAGGTTCCAGTAGCGAGACTTATTGCTTGTTCAATTATGCCAGGACCCACCTTCAAACTTTCTTCAGCTAGCAAACCAAGTGCAAATCTGGCTTTGACTTCAAGAATCAAGGCGCTTCGTTTGAAGAACTTGGCAAGTTCAGTTTCTTTTCCTCTCTTACTGCGTAACACTGCCAAGCGTTCGTAGGTTTGAACCACACTGGAAAAAGGTGTCAGATTAGTGGCTTCAAAGTTGCTCATAAATAAGCGTATTAGATAGTAGGGAATGCCGATTTTCCATTCGATCTCTTCGGGTGTAAACCCTGAATCTAGAAGATGTTGAATGGCTGCTTTTCGACTGCCATACATTTTAACGAGTTTGTCGAACGATGGTGGTTTCACTGTTGTCATTGTTTTTCCCGTGGAGACTCTGCCATCTTTGGTATAGGTTCTATTGCGTGAAGAAAGCCCTCTGGTGTAATGTCGATGCGGATGCGTCTTCGCTCAAAGTTGCACATGCGGCAGTCTAACACTCGGGCTATTCGGACAAATTCGCCTCTGCTTGCTTCCAGATCTATTCTCTGGTCTTCCCAATAGACGCGTCCGTAATCCACGATGATTGTTCCGTCAAGATTATGTGCAAGTCCGATTCCGCCAGCCATGTCGTAGGTGTCCCAATGTTCAGCGCTTCTTTGGTTAATGTAAAGTCCAGTGACACCGTAAAGCTGATTATATCTAGCCAACTCCATGACCCTATATTTTAAAGCGCCTCTATAGGCTTCTAACACGGTTACTGAATCAATTATAGCAAGCTCTATCTTTTCTTTTTGAACCACATACCGATAGGTCTCAGCAAAAGTGTTCCAATCACGTAGCTCTGGATAAAAAACTGTGTCCAAGACAAACAAATTCTCTTCAATCTTGCTCCAATCAAGACCCAAAATGTCAGCCTTTTGCTTCATGCGTGACTGCAAATCAAAACGAGGCGTAACGCTTTTCCATGTGTCCTCAGCCGTAGCAAAAAGCACTTTTCTTCCAGCGGACGCCACCCTAACTGCGATTTCCTCAACCAAAATAGACTTGCCAGCGCCAGGCAAACCAGTTATGGCGAATTGTCCACAAAGGGGCACACCATTCAAAGGTTTCCCTTCTGGCGTGAGAAACAGATAATCAACGAACGTGCCAGTAGAAAAACCTACAAATGGTTTCTTAGCTTCTGCTGCTTCATCCGGGCGGAGAATAAACGCGCTCAGCTTTTCTTCTTTTCTCTCAATCTCGGTTTTCATCGGTTTAGTGGCAAGCTCCCACTCGTCAGCTGGAACTCTAGCGCCTTTCATAGCTTCGGCAAGCGTCTTAACCATTGCTTTCATAAGTCTTTCTACGTCTGGCGCAGGCTCTGTTGCATACTTCTCATCCTCTGATGGTGGCGAAACGATTTCCGCTTTTGTTGTAACAGCAACTTTCGCTTTCGTAAGCATCCATTTTTCGCCCTTTCTGTCAACTATGCCTTTAGACCGCAAAGACTGAAGTAACGAGTAAGCAGAGTTCGGACCATACTTGGGTACTCCCAACCCCTCTGAAACTTCATTTAAAGAAACTTGACCACTATGCTCTCGAAGAAACTCTATGACATCATTTTCTTCTGTCATTACTTTTCCCAACTTTATGATTCACAGCTTACTATAAATTTTCTTGCTTTTCTAATGCAACAGAGGACCTAGTATGAAAATAACCTACTAAGTAGCTAAGTCCAGAAACAACGGTTCGTAGCATGGAATTCAGAGGTTAGATAAGTATTCTTCTAATATATCCCGCCATAATGTTAAAGGTTATTACCCCATTCACCGAACGTTTATGAATACCTGTAAGTTCGCTAATTTCTCTGATGGTTAAAGGCTTCCGAGATCGATGAAGTGTTCGAAAAATTTTCTCAGTATAGCCCTTGTAACGTGGAGTCTCCTGCAAATAGAACTCGTCATTTCTACATCTTCGAGATCCTTCATTAGTTAAGGAATATTTAAACCTTAACATAGGGAGTCGCCTCCTCCTCACCATAGAATCTTAGTAAACATAGGTATATAAAAATTGTCAAAAACATGCATAGAACATTATTACAGTTACTTGTGAACATTCCATATGTCGAAAATTGTTTAAGCCTTATCCGATAATCTATTGAGACATGCTAAGAAAAGCTGCCGTAAACAGCAGGGGAGCAATTCTATTAGGAAAGTGTTTTGCTTGCGATTCTTTCGACGATGCAAGGCCTCAGCGAGTAGTTACACATGCTCACTACGACCATTTAACTGGGCTTCAACATAGTTTGAGAAAATGCAAAGCGGTGATTATGACGGCTGCCACAAAGGACTTGCTGGAAGCTATGCGGGGTCGTTGGTCGCTAACGAGGGGTAACGTAAAAACCCTCGCTTATGAAGAGCCGCTGGTTTATGAAGATGAGAAGTTGACGTTGTATTTCGCTGATCACATTCTTGGGACAGCTCAAGTTCTGGTTGAAGACGCTGAAGGAACAAGAATCCTCTACACCAGCGACTTCAGGCTTCCAAGGACTCCTATCATCAACGCAGACGTGTTAGTCATAGAGGCAACGTACGGCAACCCGATGCAAGTGAGACCTTTCAAAAATGTTGTGAAAAACGCTTTAGTCTCGTTGGTAGAACGAGGTTTAAAGCAAGGGCCAGTTTACATATTTGGCTACCACGGCAAGCTCCAAGAAGTTATGCAAATTCTGCGCAATTCACGAGTGAAAGCACCTTTCATTGTTCCCGAAAAAGTTTTTCGAATCTCAGAAATTTGCGAGAAACATGGCATGAAGCTTGGAAGATACTTGCTATTCAGCGAGGATGAAGCTCAATCAATGTTGAAGAAAAACGACTCCTACACCGCCCTTTATCATATGAATTCCCGCCGATACATCGGAAAAGGTGCTTTCCGCATTCTCGTGAGTGGCTGGGAATTCAGCAGTCCACGCCGTCAAATAGGCGACAGTGAACACATTGTAGCTTTAAGCGATCACTCTGATTTCGAGGGATTGCTGCAATACGTGGATGAAAGCAAACCTAAGCTGGTGATAACCGATAACTATCGCACGGGTGCGGCAAAAACATTAGCCAAGCAGATAGAAAAACGACTGAAAATACCTGCAAAACCACTCCCTGAATAGTTTTTCACCTTTCCCGTTTTCCAGATATGAAGTCTTCTACCCACTGTTTGGCTGTGTCGTCTGGAACTTGGATCGGCGGATGCTTGAACGCATAAGAAGAGATACCTGTCAAGGACCCGCTTATTTTTCTGTCAAGCGCTAGTCTCACAGCCCTAATAACGTCTATGATGACTCCAGCGCTGTTAGGTGAATCTTCCACTTCCAATTTCGCGGTTAGGTTGAAGGGTTGATTTCCAAACTTTCTTCCTTTAATGAAAATGTAGCAGATTTTCTTGTCGTCTAAGAAAGGCACATAATCGGAAGGCCCGATTCTGGTGGGAACATTGTATGGAACCAGACTTGTCACGGCTTCTGTTTTACTTATCCGTTTCGTTTTGAGTCGATTCTCCACAGTCATGTTAAGAAAGTCAGTATTCCCACCTAAATTAAGCTGATAAGTTTCGTCTACTTCGATGCCTCTGTCCACACACAGCTTAATCAAGTTTCGATGCAAGATTGTGGCGCCAAGCTGGCTCTTAATGTCGTCACCAGCCAAAGGCAAACCTTTCTCTTCAAATTTTCTGCTCCACTTGTGGTTAGAAGCGATAAACTCGGGTATACAGTTTACGAAAGCGCAATTTGAATCTAATGCGGCTTGCGCATAATGGCGGGCTGTCTCGTAACTTCCCACTGGAATGAGGTTGACTAACACTTGCGCCTCTGTTTCCTTTAGAACATCCTTCACATCTACGGGTTGCATCTCCTCTTCGTTGTAGCTTTTGAAAGGCGTCCTCATGTGAGAAGCAACTCCGTCAAGGATAGGCGCGGCAAAAACTTCTACTCCTAGATGAGGCACGTCCGTGAACTTGGCGCAGGAGTTAGGCTCAGCGAATATGGCTTTACCTAAATCTTTGCTGATCTTTTGCCTGTTCACGTCAAAAGCAGCTACAAAACGTATGTGTTGGACATGATAGCCACCAAAATTCACGTGCATCAATCCTGGAATCTTAGCTTTTTCGCCTAGATTCTTGTAGTATTCGACTCCTTGAACCAGAGCAGAAGCGCAGTTACCTACACCGGCAATTGCAACTCGAATTTCAACCAATTCTTGTCAGCCCGACAACCGCATTGTTGCCTAATCCGTATTAAGCTTGCGCTTAGGTTCAAAGTGAACAGAAACTCCTTTAATAGAGAACGCAAATTCTATCTAATACTACAAGAGAAGGGCTCTAGACCATGCTAATCCGAGAAGTCATACTCGAAAATCTCATGAGCTATGAATATGCTAGAATACCCTTTAAACCAGGCGTTAACGTTGTCTGCGGGCCAAACGGCGCAGGTAAATCATCTATACTTCTCGGAATCTCCATGGCACTAGGTCAATCCTACACTGAACGTTCGAAAAAGTTAAGCAACCTCATCCGTTGGGGAAAAGACCAAGCTAGGGTAACCTTGGTTTTAGATAATTCCCGTAAAGGCAAACGCCGCCCCATTCCCAGAATCAATAGAGACCAGATATTCTTAACGCGTATGCTACGGCGAGACGGCAAATACTGGTTTGAGCTTGAAAACAGAGCTGCAACCAAACAGGAAGTAAAACGGCTACTCTCAAAACTCGGTGTCGATCCAGACAACATGCTCATCATCATGCATCAAAACATGGTTGAAATGTTCACAGTGCTGTCTCTTCAGGAAAAACTCCGTATGGTGGAAGCGGCTGTAGGCTTCGAATCGTACCGCCGAAACGTTTCAGACGCTCAGAAAAAGCTCAGCCGAGTACTAAGCCAAGAAGAATCAGTAGGCAAACTGCTCGAGTCAGCAGAGCAGACCTTAAACTATTGGCGCGAGCAATACGATCGCTACCAACAAAAGAAACAACTAATAGTGAAAAGAAGATTCCTCGAAAGAGAACTCGCGTGGACGGAGGTCGCTAAAAGAGAAAAGATCGTCGTCGAACTAAAAGAACGAATTAGAAAGGAACAAAGCGAAATCACCCGAAAACAAAGCGAAATCCAAAGCCTTAACAACCAAGCAGCCCAAGTTCACACAAAACTTCAACAATTAAAGAACGAATGGCAAAAACTCATCGAAGAACGATTAACCTTAGAAAGAGAAAGAGCAAAACATGAATACACTCTCACAGCAACAAATCAAACACTGAAAGAAAACCATTCATGGATAAACCTCCACCAAGAAACTATACAAAACTGCCTAAGAAAAATGGAGCTACTAGACGCAGTATTAAGACAAGGCGGAAACCCTCTCAATGTAGACGCGGAATTAACAGAAGTGGAAAAAGCCTACAAACAGCTCGAAAGCCTCTGGACTCAGAACCTCAACTCGAAAAACGAAAGCTTGAAGAACACAATAGAATCCTCAACTAAACAGCTTGTAGCTCTGAACAGCTCAGTCTCTGACGCCCTAGAGAAGATGAATCATGCAGACTTAGAGATGGAAAAAACAAATGAAGACTTCATAAACCAGAAGATCCGTTTGGCACTGTTGCAATATCAAAGTGAAAGTTCAGCAAAAGTCGTGGAAAAGCTTAATCGAGAACTTCAAACGATGACAACAGAAGCGGACAATGCAAGAAAAAGAGCAGAAGAAACTGGTCCAAGAATAGTGTCGATGAAAACCATAGAGGAAATCCTTGACGAAATCAGACTAACCGACGGCCACGTAACCGCCTTAGCTGACGTTTCAGAAGACATTGAACGCATGTATGAGTCATACTCAAAACTTTACCTACAACTCAAAGAAAAAGCTCAGCAGGTCGCGGAAAACCGAGAGAAGGCTCTTGAAGAAGTCAAATTAAGAATGGAAGCTTGGCGAAAAGTCATTAAGAGTCTACTCGAACACGTAAATCTCCAGTACCAAACGATTTTGTCCCATGCTCAGGCAGTTGGTGAAGTCCGCCTAACAAACGGACATGACATCGAAGCCGCGGGCATTCAAATACTTGTAGGCTTCAAAGGAGCGAAACCCGTGCCACTTGACGCCTATACTCAAAGCGGAGGAGAGAGAAGCACGGCTACCATGACGTTTCTGCTTGCCTTACAACAATACGTTCGTTCGCCATTTAGGGCAGTAGACGAGTACGATATACACATGGATCCACGTAACAGAGAGATCATCGTTAATCTCCTCATTTCGTCGGTAAGCGGCCTAAATGCACAGTACTTGGCAATAACACCAAGCCAAATCAGCTTTACAGAGAAAGATGTACATGTGATTACGGTGCAAAACATAGAAGGAACATCCTTCATTAGAGAACTAGCTTGAATTCAATGATACAGCAAAGGCGCTAGAATTTTTTCGTTAATAGGTCTCCAATGGCTTTTATCGTAGCTTTAAGACTTTTCAGCTTTGGCTTTTTGCCAATTTTCATTTTTGTCGTATTCTGTTTCTTATTGATGAACATTTCAGCGAATACAATGTAGGAAGCATAAAAGATGCTGATTCGTTGCGCAATTACTTTTAATCACCAAAAAGTTAATTTATAAAAGCGAGAAATCTAAATCCATATCAAAATTCCTTAATGCTCTTGAGATTGTTGGAGATAACATTCAATGAGGATGACTTCGCAGAAGGTTTTAGGCTTGCTGAAGCGTTCTCTCACTCCAAATAGGCCTTATCATGCGCAGTGGTTGTTAACGCGCCGTTGCAACTACCGATGCCGTAGCTGCGGCGTCTGGCGTGAACCAGCAAATGAAGAAGAGCTGTCTTTTGATCAGGTAAGAAGGGGTTTAGATGTTTTGCGGAAGCTTGGCGTTGTAGAACTCGTGCTTTCGGGAGGGAACCCGTTGCTGCGAGATGACATCGGTGAGATTATCGATTATGCTTCGCGGTTTTTCATCACAACGGTCTATGACAATGGCAGCATAGTTGCTAAGAAGATTGATGCCTTGCGCAAGGCGGATTTTGTGGCTATATCGCTAGATACGTTAGATGAAGAGAAGTTTGACTACTTAAAGGGCGTGCGGGGTGCTTGGAAGAAAGCTATGGAAGGCATTGAAACGCTTCAAAAAGAAGGCGTTTCTGTGGTGATATCACCTACAATCTCTCAGATTAACTTGTATGAGATTGTTGATTTGACAAGGCATTTCATTACCCGAGGTATCCCTGTTTTGTACTGTTTATACTCATACGATTTCCCTATGGAAAATCGGTTGTTTGGCATAGGGAAGAAGAGTGATGAGCTTGAGATCGTTGATCGGCAAGCTATGGTGGAAGTTTGTGATGCGCTTATAAAGATGAGAGAAGAGAATCAAGGGCTCTTTGTAACCGACAAGACGTTAAATGCTTTGAAACAGTTGTTTTTGAATGGGCAGCGAACATGGAGATGTCAGGCTCTTCGAGGCTTTTTTATAATTGATCATCTCGGTAGGGTTGCTGGGTGTCATCTTCGTCAGCCGGTGGCTTCTGTGTATGATTTGCCTGGTCTTTGGGATAGTGAGATGTTTGATAGTCTTCGAAGAGAATACAGTAGATGCGAGAATTGCACCTATCTTTGTTATATCTTTTATTCTCTTTATGGGAGCGTATTAGATAACCTTGGGATTATTGGGGATCAATGGAAGAATGTCGGGTTGTTGAGGGCGCGCCGCAGATAGGGTTTTAGAATTTTTTGTTTTGTGTGTGCAATTGTTGTATGTCCGTCTATTTGGCGTCAAATATGTTTTTGTTGTGTGTGTGTTGTCTAAGGGGTGCTTTCGGATTTTAGGTTGGGAGATACGTGCGCTGTTCTTTGGTGGCATATGCTTTATTATAGTCTGTGATTAGTTAGAGAGACCAAAATGGCATTGTCATGTATGCGGCGAGGCTGGAATGTTTGGGGATAGTGGACAGGTTAAGGATAGAGTTCGGGTTTGTGCGAGGTAACTATTTGATTCTTGTCTTGAGTTGGATTTTGATGGATTTTGCTCGTGAATTGGCGGAGCCGTATTTTCCGGAGTATGTGAGGCAGCTGGGGGCCAGTGAGAGTGTTGTGGGTGCTATTGGATTTGTTGCGTTTATTGCGTTGGCTTCGGTTCAGTTTCCTGGGGGGTTCTTGGCGGATAAATACGGGAGGAAGTGGCTTGTGTCTACGTTGACATTTGGGGTTGCTTTGTCATATGTCTTTTTTGCGATTGCTCCGACGTGGCATTTTATTATGATTGGAGCTTTGGTTGCGAACTTTTGTTTGCTTTATCAGCCGGCTTTACTTGCGATGATGGCTGATTCGATGCCTCCTGAAAGGCGTGGTATGGGTTACTCTATTGTTAATCTCATTATGAGTGTGACTACGACGCCTGCTGCTGCAGTGGGTCTTGCGCTTGTTGTTAGCTATGGGCTTGTGAGTGGGTTACGAATTGGATACGTAGTTATTGTGGTTTTCTTCCTTGCTGCAGCGATTCTTAGGTTGAGGCTTAAGGAGAGTGTAAAGATGGACTCTGGGAAAATGCAGCTTAGTGAACTTTTTAGCTCTTATCCAAAAGCTCTTAGGGAGGGAATCGCCGTTTGGAAGATTGTTCCGCTGTCGACTTTTTTTCTTTTTGTTTCTGGGCTTCTTGTGAGGTTTTCTTTTGCCATATCTCAACTTATTATGCTGTTTTATGCGTTAGATGTGCTTCTGATTTCAGAGGCAACATGGGGACTTGCCATGATCGCGTTGTTCAGTACTATGATAGTGTTTGCTTTTCCAGCGGGTAAGCTGATTGACAGGATTGGGAGAAAGATTCCGCTAGTGATGTCGTTTCTAGTGATGCTGCCTGCCATATACCTGTTTGTTTATGGTGATGTGGTGAGGCTTTTCATTTCTCTGCCATTATTTGGGGTTGGGCAGCTGTTATCAATGTCGTCTTATATGTCTCTGTTGGCGGACTTGGTTCCGCGAGAGTTAAGGGGGAAGGTCATTGGTTCTAGCAACTTCTTCAGTTATATTTTCATGGCTTTCGGTTCGTTAGC
>JGI2172J19969_10000059_pt1 | contig 37114 bp, 45 predicted proteins | sample DeeMarSWOR230_32_FD_19969 | JGI IMG/M metagenome (IMG submission 19969)
TTCTATCTTCCCAAGGATCAGTGCCAAAAGCGCCATTCTTGTGACAATTCCGTTCCATACTTGTTGAAAATAGCGTGCGTGACTTGTGTTGTCTACTTCAGGAGCAATCTCATCTACTCTAGGTAGAGGGTGCAAGATGATCATATCTTCTTTTGCCCTTTCCAGCAACGCTAGATCAATCGTATAAGACCCTTTCACTTTTGCATATTCAGCAGCGTCGGGAAATCGCTCCTTCTGAATGCGAGTCACATACAAAACATCGATATCTTGAATTACCTCTTCTAAGTTGCTCTTCTCATTGACTTCGATTTTTTCCTTGATGGCTTCCAAGACTTCTCTTCGCATTCGCAGCATATTGGGCGAGATGAAAAACAGCCGAGCCTTGTATAAGGACAATGCATACGCCAGAGAGTGCACTGTACGCCCATACCGCAAGTCACCAACCAGAGCTACGTTCAATCCATCAATCGTTCCCTTCTCTCTCAAAATAGTATACAGATCAAGTAATGCCTGCGTCGGATGCTCCTCAGCTCCGGAGCCACCATTAATAACTGGCACACTAGCGAACTCAGCAGCCAACCTGGCGGCTCCCTCCAAAGGGTGACGGACCACAATGATGTCAGCATAACTCTCAACAACCCGGATCGTATCAGCCAGATTTTCTCCTTTTTTCACCGATGCTATCTCTGCTTCGGCAAAACCAATTGTAGAACCACCTAACCTGTGCATTGCCGACTCGAAGCTCAAACGCGTTCGAGTGCTAGGCTCATAAAACAACGTCGCCAAGATTTTCCCCTGCAACAGATCCGAACCAGTTCTAGCCATAGACTCCATCGCTCGAGACATTTCCAGAACGTAGTCAACCTCAGCCCGTGAAAAATCTCGCAAAGAGATTATGTCACGCTTTTCCAACTGCAGCCTTGAACACCAACCAGAAAGCTGAATATGTAATAGATAACTTTATTTGCCAACTTCCTTGAAGACCCGGGAAAAACCATATAGCCTTCCTTCTGTGAATCTTTGTCCGAGGAGACGAATTTGGAAGCGGGGGAAACAACTCTACGCGTCTCAAAAATCAAGGACGGAACCGTTATCGACCACATCACTGGCGGGCACGCACTGGACGTCGCTAAAATCCTTGGAATAACCGGGAGAACAAACGGAATTGTGCTGATAGCTATGCATGTACCCAGCAAACAGCTAGGCACAAAAGACATCGTCAAAGTCGAGGGCAGAGAGCTGGAACCCGGAGAAGTCGACAAGATAGCACTTCTAGCTCCTCATGCATCAATCAACATAATCCGCGACTACAAGGTTGTAGACAAGAAAAATGTGAAGCTGCCAGACACTATACAACAAACGGTGAAATGTGGCAACCCAGCATGCATATCAAACAGCAACGAGCCAGTGCACCCAAAATTCTACGTTAAATCCCAAGAGCCGCTAATGATAAGATGCCACTACTGTGGCTACATAATGGAGAAACAAGACATTCTGAAACAATTCTAGGTTATTTCGTCTGAAGGAGAAGAATCGCCTTGGCAAGATCTCCTCCACTTTCCTCTAGCGCTTGTTGGGCTTCTTCAGTACTCTTCCCAGTTTGGTCAGCAACAAGTCTTACATCTTCCTCAGGAATAATCAGTTCTTCATCTTCATGTGCCACGGCCTTCTCAACGATTTTTCCTCCGGAAACCTGAAATATCTTCTGTCCTTTTAGGTTCATGACAGCCACTTCCGGATCCTCAACAACAATTTCCTTCAAAGCTGTCCTGAAAACAACTTGCTGGACATCTGGCATCGCGTCCATACTCAAGCCCATGCGCTTCATCAGACGCTTGGTCTCTCGAGGGCTCATTCCTCTACGCAAATTCCACAACCTTCAACATAATTCTTCTAGCTCTCCTTCTTAACCTTCACGTTCCTTTTCGAATATTCCTCGTCTAACACGAACGGCAGTGCCGCTCCTGAAAGCTCTCATCTCCGATCCGTTCAACATCGCTCTGCCTACAGCCAGAACCTTGTGTTGACTGTTTACAGCAATGACTTCCTCTTGGGGTCTGATTTCTATGTCACAATCAACGACGTGCTTTGCAAAAACGCTTCTACCTTTAGCAATGAAATCAGCCACATCATCCTGAACTTCCACAAATAGCCTACGGGGTTCAACTTGGATGATGCTTCGAGCGCCTTGGATGGTTAAAGAAAAGAGCCCAACAGTAGGTCGAAGTGTCGCAAGTAGCTTACCGTCGAAATAAACATGCCTTATTCTTCCTGTTCGCTGTGAAAAAGAAATATCTACGTTCCCAGGAAAAAGTGCATTGCCGATTCCTCGGCCAAACTGATAGTCAGCAATTGAACGCACTCTCTGAAGAGCTTCTTTCTGCATGGAAGCACCAATCGTCTATACGACAAGTATAAAGAATCGAATATACGTAAAACAGTTTAGGTGATGCGTCCTTGCGATGCGAAGTCTGCGGCCGGCCTACAAATAGGCCCTACAAAGCCATAATCGAAGGAGCAAGACTAATGGTCTGCAACGACTGCGCTGTGTTGGGCTCTCTGAGCTGGGAAGCAAAAGAGCCCAAAGCAACTAAACCAACTGGCAAGCCAAGAGCCCGCCCAAGGCGAGAGTCGAGAGTTCCGAAGCCGAAATCTCCCTTGGAGCCTGCCTTGGAATTAGTTGAGGACTTTGGCTCTCGTATACGTCGAGCAAGGGAATTGCGCGGGCTAAGTCTTGAGGAGCTGGGCAAAAGAACAAACGAAAAAGTCTCTGTGCTCAAAAAACTGGAGGGTGGCAAAATGGTCCCGAGTCACAAGCTAGCACAGAAGCTTCAGTACGCCCTGCGAATCAGCCTTCTTGCTCCAGTAAGTGAAGAAAGGCCTTCCAAGAAACTCTTAGAAGCTCCTGCGCCTAAGACCATTACACTCGGCGACTTGATTAAGAACAGGAAAGGGTCATCGGAGGAAACAAGATAACAAAAGCAGTTATTGTACAACGACGCCTGAGAAACGAACGAACCAGCTTGGAAGAGCTTGAAAGCCTAGCAGAAGCTGCGGGGTACGCGGTTGTTGGAACCGTTGAACAGGCGCGAAGGGCGGATTCCCGTTTCCAAGTTGGAAAAGGCAAAGTGAAAGAGATCGTTCGCCTCGTCAAGGAGCAAAAAGCTGAGAGACTGGTTTTCGACAACGAATTGAAAGCCGTTCAGGCCTACAACCTTGCCAGAGAAACCGGGGTTGAAGTTCTTGACCGGTTTCAACTCATTCTAGAGATTTTCACTCGAAGAGCCTCAACGGTCGAAGCAAAACTCCAAATCCAACTGGCTAGACTCCGCTACGAGTTAGCGCATGCCAAAGAAAGAGTTCGGCTTGCACGATTAGAAGAGCAGCCAGGATTCATGGGACTAGGTGCTTATGAAGTAGATGTATACCACGATGCAGTGCAGAAACGCGTCCAGACAATTCAGCGCAAGTTGAAAAGAATCAAGAGTAAGAGGGGACTACATAGAAGGCGAAGACTCGAGCTTGGTTTTTCAACTGTGTCATTAGCAGGTTATACCCATGCAGGAAAAAGCACTCTCTTCAATCTATTAGTCAACGAAGCCGTTTCAACAGGAAACGGTCTGTTCACGACCCTCTCGACAACTACTCGAGCAATGGAATTATCTGGAAGGCAAGTCCTCCTCACTGATACCGTAGGCTTCATTGATCGACTTCCAATAACCGTTGTTGAAGCGTTTCGTTCAACTCTGGAAGAGACGATTTTTTCAGATCTGATACTCCTCATTGCAGATGCAAGCGAGCCCACGAGCGAAATCGAGAGAAAACTCTCGGTATGCCTCGAAACTCTTCGAGAAATCGGGGCCTATGGAATTCCCATAATCACGGCACTTAACAAGATAGACCTACTGTCAGACCTAGAGATTCAACAGCGAACAGAGGAGTTGAAAGAGATTGCTCCAAACATTGTTCCCCTTTCTGCTCGCTCCTGTAGAAACATTGATCTCCTCAAAAAACAAGTATTCAGGCTCCTCAAGAAATATGTCCGTGCTGCTTTTTCCGTTCCACTTTCAGACAAAACCGCATCTTTTCTTTCATGGCTTTTTACCCACACCAAAGTGGAGACAGTGAAATACGAGAGAGATTCTGTTTGTGTTGAATTCGAAGCAGTGCCCAGTTTCGCTGACAAAGTTCTTGGGCGTGCGAAGCAATATGGTGGGACTATAGTCAAAGTTGCNGAGGTGAGCTGATGGAAGTCAAGTCGCAGAACGTTGTAGTCCTGAGATGGGGGCATCGCCCTCGAGATGAGAGACTGACGACACATGTTGCCCTCACTGCGAGAGCTCTCGGTGCTTCAGGAATGATACTCACTGATGCGGAGGACGAAGGGATAAAGAAATCAATCGACAGAGTTGTGAGCAACTGGGGTGGCCAATTCTTTTTCCGAATGGGAATTCCGTGGAAAAACGCTGTGAAACAATGGAGGGACAAAGGTGATACCGTTGTACACTTGACTGTGTATGGCGAGAATATCCAAACTAGCGACGTAATACAACGGATTAGAGCGACGAGAAAAGACGTTTTGGTTATTGTTGGTAGTCAAAAAGTTCCCAGCAGGTTTTTCTCCAGTAGCGTTTCAGATTTTAACGTGGCAGTCGGGAACCAACCTTATTCTGAATGCTCGTGCCTTGCAGTTTTCCTTGACCGCTTTTTCCTTGGGCAGGAGCTGAGCAAGGAATTCACGGGTGCTCGCATACGAATTGTACCGCGAAGGCATGGAAAGAAGGTTGTTCAAGAGGCAAAGTTTAAAAGCTGAACCTCTCCTCGAAAAAGAGATTTATGCTCCGAGTAGATAGTATATGTTAGAGATTGAGGTTTCCTATGTTAGCCTTCGTCGACGATGAAACGCTGGTCAAAGTTGCGGACGTGCTGGGAAAAGAGGAAGCAATTGAGATAATTGACATTCTGAAGGACGCAGATGAGATTACTGATGATCAAATAGCAAACAAGACAGGAATAAGGCTGAACTTTGTTCGCAAGATACTCTACAGGCTGTATGATCATTCCCTTGTTTCGTTGAGGAGATCTAGGGATCAGAATACTGGATGGTTTATTTTCCATTGGAGACTTCAACCAGATCAACTTGAAGGCTTTATCCTTAATCAGAAGAGACACGTCTTGCAGAAGCTTGATGCGAGGCTCAGCTATGAGAAGAATCATGATTTTTACTACTGCGGTACGCCTGGATGCAAGCGAATTCCTTTTGAGGAAGCGATGGAACTGCTGTTTCGGTGTTCAACCTGCAATGAGCCAATGATGCACTTCGAGAATGGTGAAATGGTTGATGCCCTGGCCAGAAAGGTTTCTCAGTTGAGGAAGGAACTAGGTGAGCAAGCGGCTACCGTCTGAAAAAGCGGCGCTAGAACTGCTCAAACAAACAGGTTGTTCAAAGAAAGTTGTGGAACACTGCAAGATTGTGGCGGACTTTGCTGCTGAAGTAGCTGAGACATGCAGAACGGAGGGGCTAAAAGTCGACGTCAGCCTCGTAAGAATCGGGGCACTCTTGCACGACATAGGTCGATCGAAAACGCATGATTTTGACCATGGTCTTGTAGGGGCTCAGATTGCAAGGAATTTGAGCCTACCAGCTTCCCTGGTTTCTATCATAGAGCGTCACGTCGGAACTGGGATCACGCAGAATGAAGCTGAGCAACTGGGATGGCCTACAAAGAGCTATATTCCCAAGTCCCTGGAGGAGCGCATCGTGGCTTACACTGACAAGTTAATAAGAGGTTCGACTCGGATGCCTTTCAATACGGCCTTGGAAAGGTTCCGTCGAGACAAGAACACTGCAAAAGATGCAGTTGAAAGGCTCAGACAATGGCATCAAGAGTTCTCCCATTGTTAGAGAGAAGCGTGGCGTAGATTGCGGGAAGTTGTGCTGCTTCAAAAAGCCCACGACCAGTTCTCTCTACGGGCTCTTGGCAGAGTCACGGAGGAGCTGTGTGAAGGGCTGAAAGTTGAACTTCTTGATCTCAGGGCAGTGGAGAACAGCTGGGTTAGCGTCAAGCTGAGGGGCGAGGATGAAGATGTCGCTGTACGCTTTTTGGCGAGAATTGTTGGTTTGGCGCCAGTTGACTCAGGGAGAGTTGAACCGTTCTCTGTGTTGCAGGGAAAAACTATGTTTTCCCAGCGGGACAGATTAGGGCTTTTTGTTGATGTTGGTGTCTTTTCGCCAGAGAAAAGCACGGCGTTTATTCCGTTGCACCGGCTGCAGGCACAATTGACAGATGGAAGGAAGATTCCACTTCAGAAAATCGCGGAACTCTTTGCATTAGTCAACGATTTTCCACTGGAAGTCAGGATCGTCGGCTTCGAAGCAAACAAATTCGAAACGGAGCTCACAGAGGCACAGTTGGGGCTCTACAGTCGATGGATCGGCTCTAGGGTTGACCACCTGGTAGTTCTTGGTGCTTTAAGAAAGGATGTCGAAAGGGCGGCCAAGAGCAGAATGCTCAGGAGAGATGTTGTAGGATCCGAATCTTTGGGCATTTTTGAACATGCTGTAATCTGCAAGCTTGGAACAGACGCTGCAGGATTGGTTCCTAGGCTTTCTAGGGAATTGCCCAGGGCTGATTTTGAGCGGTTTTCTCCTCGTCAGGTTCTGAGGCTCTTGAAGGGACGATGGTAGGGCAAAGTCTTCCACCTCGTCGTCGGTGAGGGGACTTAAAGATTTGCCCCTTATCAAGCGCTATTGCGGGCAGCCCCCCCGAAATGGAACCCTAAAGCGCGATATTCTCCAAAAATCGTCGCTCGTGTAGTCTCGATGCTCCATTGTGCGCGTACGGCGGGCACAGCAAATATAAGCAACCCTGTAATATACAAACTTCCTTCAAAAGGAAAGGAAACCATGAGCACCTCAGACAATATCGCTACTACTCTGCAAACACCAATCTGTACAAGCTGTAATCGCACCATACCACCAGGCTCAAAAGCCACAAAATTCAACTGCCCAAGCTGCGGCGAAATAACCATCTGGCGATGCCACAAATGCCGCCAATTTGGGCGCTACTATAAATGTCCGAAATGTGGATTCACGGGGCCGTAGAGATGACGAGTATAGTAATAAGCTATAAAATCCTTCCAACAGGTACAGAGGTGGACTTTAAGGAACTGCAAGAGCAGGTAGAAAAGGCCCTTCCGCCAAGAGCCAAAATATACGCCAACTGCCAAACCGAACCGATTGCCTTTGGGCTGAATGCCCTTATTGTCCACATTCAAATTCCGGAGGAAGAAACTGGCATTCTGGACGAAGTGGAGCGCAACCTCGAAAAAATCCCTACAGTGAGCCAGATTCAAACGCTCATGGTTAGAAGAGCACGCTAACTATAACCGATTTGTAACATTTATAAGTCACACAGGTCTTTTTCGACTTCGTGTAGGGTTCACGTTTACAGACAAGAAGGTTCTATCATGAGTGAGATCCAACTACGTGTGGGGGACGCTAAGCAGCGGGACGTCGGGCGAGGGATAGCACGTCTTGACCAAAACACTATGAAGAAACTTGGTATAAGCGCAGGAGACGTCATAGAAATCACAGGGAAACGATCAACCAGTGCTATCGCATGGCCAGCCTATAGTGAGGACCAAAACCAGGGCATAATACGCATAGATGGGTTCACGCGCAAAAATGCTGGTGTTGCGATAAATGAATACGTCGTAATCAAACCTGCCATGGTCAAGAACGCCACGAACGTTGTTCTTGCCCCTGTTGACATGCATCTGAATGTGGATGAAGACTTCACGAACTTCGTCAAGAATCGTCTAATGGAACGCACTTTCGTTGAAGGGGATACAACGTTAGTTATGATGCTTGGTCATGCTATACCCTTCACCGTTACGAAAAGCCGCCCCAACGGGATAGTCCGAATCACGAAGACAACGCATTTCCAAATCCTTAATGAGCCAGCTCCAGAAGTGAAAGGCGTTCCTCGAACCACATACGAAGACATAGGTGGTCTTCACGAGGAAATTCAACGCGTGCGGGAGATGGTTGAGCTGCCGTTGAGACACCCTGAGCTTTTCCAACGCTTGGGTATAGAGCCGCCAAAAGGAGTCCTACTCCATGGGCCGCCCGGATGCGGAAAAACCTTGCTCGCGAGGGCCGTGGCAAATGAGTCAGAAGCGAACTTCTTCTCGATTAACGGTCCGGAAATAATGAGCAAATTTTATGGCGAATCAGAAGCGAAACTGCGTGAGATTTTCCAACAGGCACAGCAGAATTCTCCGAGCATCATATTTATAGATGAGTTAGATGCCATTGCCCCAAAGAGAGAAGAAGTAACAGGTGAAGTCGAAAGACGCGTAGTCGCCCAACTGTTAGCTCTTATGGATGGTTTGAGCGGTAGAGGCAACGTTATTGTCATAGGCGCCACTAATAGACCTGGGGCCCTTGATCCCGCTCTCAGAAGACCTGGTCGATTCGACAGAGAAATAGAGATAGGTGTTCCTGACAAGCAAGCACGCCACGAAATCATGCAGATCCACACCCGTGGCATGCCTTTGGCGGAAGATGTTGATCTGAAGAAACTATCCGAGACGACTCATGGCTATACGGGGGCAGATCTTGCTGCTTTAAGCCGAGAAACAGCAATGAAATCTCTGAGACGGTATCTCCCCGAGATTAACTTAGAAGAGGAGCATATACCGCCAACTGTCTTGGAGAAAATGGACGTCCGTAACGAAGACTTCCTGAATGCATACAAAGAAATCACACCAACAGCCATGCGTGAAGTGTACATAGAGACACCAACAGTGAGATGGTCTGACATAGGGGGGCTAGGAGATGTGAAGCGGGAGCTTATAGAAGCAGTTGAATGGCCTTTGAAAAGCCCAGAAGTTTTCAGCAGGTTGGGAATAAGGCCCCCAAAAGGAATTCTCTTATTTGGCCCACCGGGGTGCGGGAAGACGATGCTGGCTAGAGCGGTGGCAACAGAAAGCGAGGCGAACTTCATCACCATTAAAGGCCCAGAGGTTTTCAGCAAGTGGGTTGGAGAATCAGAAAAAGCCATAAGGGAAGTGTTCCGTAAAGCGAGAATGGCTGCTCCTTCGGTGATATTCTTCGATGAATTTGACTCTCTCGTTCCTAGAAGAGGTATGGGATTCGCAGACAGTGGCGTTACACAACGCGTAATCAGTCAACTTCTGACAGAAATGGACGGCATTCTAACCTTAGAAGACGTAGTTGTGATTGCTGCCACAAATCGCCCTGACTTAATAGACAGTGCTGTGTTGCGCCCTGGACGCTTCGATAGACTCATTTATGTTCCTGAACCAAGCGAGGAAGCGAGGCTGGAGATATTCAAGCTCTACACAAAAGACATGCCCTTAGACTCTGACGTCGACATAGGGCCTCTGGCTAAGACCGCAAAAGGTTATAGTGGTGCAGATATCCAAGCTCTGTGCCGAGAGGCTGCATTAAATGCGCTGAGAAGAAGCATTGCCGCCAAAGTTGTGACGCTGGCGGATTTCAAGGAAGCAGCAACCAAGATAGGCCCAACGGTGTCCCCTGACATGGAAACATGGTATAAAGGCTTTGTTAAGCAGGTAAGACAGTTGCGAAAGCCCACTACACCTGTTGCATAGAAGGCGTCCAAGATGGTGGTCAAAACATGGAAGCCACAGCCTCTCAACACCGTCGTAATTGAATTGCTGCAACGCAAGGGACCTGTTAACGACACCGAACTTCACAGCATGGTTAAGGACATCCTTGGTGACGTGGGTTTCGACGTCCTGAACAAAGAGCTGCTGCGACTGGAGATCGGAGGACTAATCCAGGTTTCTACACTGACCAGGGGTAGAAGACGAGTAGAGCTTCTCAAAACTAAGGGGAAAGAAGAGGGAAAGAGTCATACGATTCGCTGATTGCCATCAATTTCCTTGGAGCTTCCTCTTGCCACCCTTTTTGCTGTAGCGCCAAGTTTCGTCATTGGTGTGTAGGCTCCCCCAGTGAAAGTGAAACTGCATCTGCCACATTTCCAGATTCCAACGCTCTTGCGTTTAACAGTGGGCCCATTGCATTGAGGGCATCTGTGCCGCCTTTTTACTTCTCTTGCTACATCAATATATCTTCTTCTCACCGTAGCGCCGTATCGCGCTTTTAAGCCCCCAGCGGGACCAATCTTTTTTGTTCTTCCCATTTATGCCTTCGCCACCAATTTGCGTAGGTCTACGGCTTTTTCTCTCGCGATTTTTGCCGCTTGCAGAACCTGTTCCATGCTGAAGTGGCCGGTTTCACCTTTTTGGATGGAGCAGATTTTTCCGTCTTTTTCAATAGTTATGGTCAGCCTGGCATCCATCACTTGTTCCTCTTCCAGCGAAGGATCGATGGCGAGTTTGCCATTTATCTTCGCGAAGGTTACGGCTATGGGATGGTTTCGAATTGGCAAGGGGATGTAACCTGGCTTCACCTTTATTTCCCCTTCTTCGATTTCGTACTTGGGCATTTTTGCGTTAACCAAAGCTGCCAAAGCTGCTAGCGCAGATGCATCAATGAGATTTCCGTCATGATTGAGTACATAGACGTCAATGAAGACCACGAGCACTCTCTTTCCAGGTTCGAGGCATAGCTTTTCAAGATCTATGGCCTTCGACTCTCGTACGCCTCTATCTACAACCCTGGCGAGTTCGATTGCATTCTCGTTTGGGGGGCCTGGCTCGAACAATGGCGAGGCTAGTGGAACAAGCTCGGCACTTACAGTTAAGACTCCCTCACTAGGGGTATCTGGAAATGGTTCGCCAACTTCAATCTTGATTCCCACCAAAACCTCGGTCTTGCCCAACAGGACGCGAGCCGAGCCCTCGGCCTTTTCGACAAAGCCCATTTCCATTCCTATTTGGCGGTATTCGTTAAGGTCTCTTCCATCCAGTCTCCTGCCGGTGCTCATTAGTTCAGCTATTTGCTTCTGTTTCACGCGTACAATCATTGACATTACTCCTCCTCCACCTCCTCCTCCTTGACAGTTACGTACTTGGTCCTCAAAGCTTCCTTCTGCAGCTGGTATAATTGTTTGCAGCCTTCAAGAGCGAGATTAATTGCTTTCTCGAATTCTTCAATGGTCAGCTGGCCATCCATTTGGAGCAGTGTTACAGCATCCAGGTTTGGCATATATGCCAGAGGAACATCTGCTTCCCCCATCTTGTCTTCATCGTCATTCAGGTCTAAGACGAGCTGCCCCTCCACCTTCCCCGCCGCGCAGGCTACTGTCAAGTCTCGCAGTGGGATGCCTCCGTCAGCTAGGGCCAATGAGGCAACAGTCACGCCTGCGCATCTTGTGCCACCGTGTGCTTGAAGGACTTCGATGAATAGGTCTATTGATGTTCGCGGATAGTATTCCAGAAAAATCGATGGTTCCAATGCTTCTCGTATAACTTTTGAGAGCTCTATGTCTCTTCTCGAGGGAGCTGGCGACTTTCTCTCATCGACGGAAAAGGGCGCCATATGATATCGACATCTAAGTAGAGAACGGTCAGGCAAAGCAAGGTGTTTCGGATGGGCTTCATGAGGTCCATAGACTGCCGCCAATATCTTGTTCTTTCCTTGCTCAATATATGCCGAACCATCTGCGTTGCTGAGGACCCCTACCTCTATTCTTGTGGGCCTTAACTCAGTTGGCTTTCTTCCATCTATCCTGACACCGTCTTTGTTGAGTAATTTTCCTTCAGTCTTGGGCATTCTTAATTTCACCTTCCTTTTCTTTCATCTTTTTCAACATCTCTGTCACGCGATCGGTGAGACCACTTGTGTGAGATTCGCTTTCGATCTTCCGAATTGCCATAACCGCAAGTTGGGTATCTTTGGCGTTCTTGCCGCTTATCATCACCAAACCATTCTGTCCTAGAAGAATGTGGCATCCTGTTTCCCGCTTTATTATGCTGATCATTGATCCCTTCCTGCCGATGATTCGTGGGATTTTTGTAGGAGTGATTTTGATTATCTGGCCACGGGTGATTTTGCCGAGGCCCGGTTCCCGCACAGTTAGTAGTGGGTCGCGGGTTCTGTCGTAGGCTATGATCTTTGCAATGACTAGGTCTCCCACGTCAAAGATGGATGACAGGTCGTCTTTCTGAGGTCGGTAAGATCGTTCNATTACATCTGAAGCTCGTAGAAGCCCTGCGTATGGTGCGTTGACATCTATGATCCATCCGCCAAGAGTAATGTCTGTGATTTTTCCGATCACAGTGTCTCCAACTTTGGGAACATAAAAAGCCTTTAAAGCTACAACACTGACTTTCCGCTCTTCGTATTCCACAAGTCCAACCCGAGTCGCATACAGCTTTCCGTTTTCCCTAAANGTGTTCTCACCGGGCACGTAGTCTCCTTCAGCTAACATATCGCCGGGCGTTACAACTTGTCTTTTTTCATAGAATGTTGGCATCTCTCANTATCACCAATTTTTCCATGTNTTTCGATTAGGTTTTACAGCTTCTTAGCGTCTGCNTTGCCTTTTGTCAGTTCTCCTAGCTTTTCAAGAAAGGGNCCATATAAGCCCGCTGGCATTTCAACTACCGAGGACCATGAGCCGTCTGCTCGCCATTCTTCGCTTNTTATTGTGCCATAACCTTTGACCGTTCCGTAGGCCTTTGCAGCNTATTCGGCTGGGANTCGGACTTTGACTTGGACCTGCTCTATTTTGAGAGGGAGAACTGGGCGCAAGAGTTTAATCACATCTTTTGCCTGTTCCTCGGTTTCCTTGAAGGGATCTATCGAATAGCGAATGTGCTCCATTGNTTGTTCAACGCGAAGGGGTGGGTGAGGAAGGTTCGTTTTTGGGTCGACAGCTTGGCGTGCTATGAAAGCTACTATCTGTTTTCGCTTTTCCTCGGTCAACTGCCTTCTCTGGTCAGTTGTCAGCTGAAGTGTGCCCCTCCTTAGTATGGCCTCCGCGATTTTCTTGGTGTCCACTGTGTTGAATGCTGCCCTGAGTTTGTCTTCACCTGCTCTTGTTCCCTTGCTAGCATCAGTGAATATGGTGTCTGTGACCAACACTTCAGAGATTGANGTCGGCTTACCTATCGTNAAGTTCAAGGCGGGCTGTGGTTTAACTAGAATTTCGAAGTGTTCACTGTTGCGAGTTATGCGAGCAACNGTGTACCGTCCATTCATTTTGGCTTTTCACTTATTCCGTAGCCTTCAAATATTTGTCGACGTCTTCGTCAGACATCATTCGAAAGGCTTTTGTGGCCACTGGTATTGTGCTTATTTTAACCCTTACCTNTTCTTCTCGGGCTTGAAGAGCTTTCTTGAGGCATTTGATAGCAAGTTTTACAGTTTCTTCGAGGTTCAGGTCTTCGCGATATTCGGCTTTTAGGATCCCTTCAACCGTTTCTCGACCTACACCTACGGCGACTGCTTTGTATGATCTGTAAGTTCCGCTAGGATCTGTGGAAAAGAGGCGGTTGCCACTCTTGTCCACGCCTCCGAATATTATTGAGACTCCAAAAGGTCTTACTCCGGCGTGTTGTGTGTAAAGCTGCTTAATGTCGCCTATACGCTTGGAGATGACTTCGATATCGATGGGTTCATCGTACATGAGTCTATTGCTCTGGCAATAGACTCTTGCTTGGTCTATTAGGATTCTAGCGTCGGAGCCTAGGCCAACTACTGCTGCGCCAATGTGAGTATCTACAGCGAAGATTTTCCATGTGAAATTCGAATCCTGCAATCTTGACTCGATCTTTTCTTCCGCGCCCAAAACTATGCCTTCTGGGCAAACAATCCCTAAAATTGTTGCTCCTCGGTTAACTGTTTCGAGGGCATATTCAACCTGAAACAGGCGGCCGTCTGGGGAGAACACGGTTATCGCTCGATCGTATGCTCCTGGCGCCGCGAATATCGACAAGTCCGTAATCACCTCTCGCAGACGTTTTTCATTTGCTTGACAAGAATCAGCAAGCTACACTAAAAACCTTTTCGTATAGATTCACACAGGATTGCAGATGGAATTGCTAAGTTAAGTCGTGCGTCGCTGATGGTTTTGGATGGTTCAGGCCTTGTTAAGCTTGAAGGTAAGACTTATTTTGTTTTTCTCTAGTTCCTACTCTGTGGTGTTGCGTTTTGGGGGTCAATTTGAAGGACTTGGTACCCAAAATCCANATTGATCTGNAAAATCTGACCGGAAAATCGGTGGCTGTTGATGCTCATAACGCTCTTTACCAATTCTTGGCAATTATACGNCAGCCGGACGGCACGCCGTTGAAGGATCGAAATGGAAGAGTCACNAGCCACCTTAGCGGCCTTTTTTACCGATCTNCAAACCTCTTGGAGATTGGAATCAAAGTNGCCTACGTGTTCGATGGGGCGCCACCNCTCCTGAAGCAGGTGGAAATTAGTCGTAGGAGGAGAATAAAGAGGGAGGCGACGTTCAAATATGAAAGGGCGCTAGCAGAGGGCAGAATTGATGAGGCTCGAACCTATGCTCAAGCTACATCTCGCGTAAGGGACTACATGGAATCAGGTAGTAAACAGCTCTTGACACTGATGGGCATCCCTTGGGTTCAGGCGCCGAGCGAGGGAGAAGCACAAGCAGCATACATGACCAAGATAGGCTCCACGGACTTCTGCGCAAGCCAAGACTATGACTCACTCCTCTTCGGCGCTCCAGCTCTTGTCCGTAATCTGACAATAAGCGGCAGGCGGAAACTCCCCAGGAAACCAGTTTATGTCGATGTCGTGCCGGAAGTCATCGAGCTCAGTAGGGTTTTGAGCGAACTTGACGTGACGTATGAGCAGCTAGTGGACATCGGAATGCTTATTGGAACCGATTATAATCCTGAAGGAGTGCCCGGCATCGGCCCGAAGACAGCTTTGAGACTCATCAGAGATCATGGTAATCTCTGTGCTGTTCGTCAGACTTCCTTGAAAGATATGGAGTTTCCAGTGAGCCCAGAAAAGATTAAAGACATATTCCTCAATCCAGAAGTAACAAAGAACTATCATCTGAGCTGGGCTGAGCCCGACTTTGAAGGCGTTGTAGATTTCCTGTGCCGGAAACACGACTTTGCAGAGGACAGAATAAGAAAGGCTCTTGAAAAAGTTGGAGCTGGGGTGGAAGAAGGAAGAACAAAAACAACTCTTGACGCGTTCTTCACATCGAATAGTTAGATATTGTGGCCAAAACGTCCAACCAAAGGCACAAAGGCCACTCCGCCTAGATTGTCTCTGGTCAATCCGCCTTTGGCATCCTTGCGTACACGAATCAAAGACTGGAAGAGATGAACGTTGCCAATAGGGATGACCATGACCCCGTCACTCTTAAGCTGCTTCACTAGCGGAGGTGGGACATCGGGGGCAGCTGCCGTCACCAGAATTCGGTTATAGGGGCTCTTGTCGGCGTGCCCTAGGGAGCCATCTCCGTGAATTACGGTGACACGGTCACCAAATCCATGGCGCATAATGTTTTCTCTTGCAAGCTGCGCCAGGTCAGAAACAACCTCCATTGTATAAACATGCCCTCGCTCAGAGCGTGGAATGTCTTTTGGTGCCACGATTTCCCCAATAGTTGCAGCATGCCAACCACACCCTGCACCTACCTCCAAGACTTGATGGCCCACCTCCAACTCCAAAGCCTCATTCATCATCGCAACCATATGGGGAGCACTGACTGTTTGTCCCAAACCAAGAGGCAAAGGCGCATCTATTGAAGAATATTCAACCGAGCGCTCAGGCAAGAACAGGAATCGTGGCACTTGCCGCATAGCATTAATCACTCTAGAAGTGCGAAGTGCTTTCTGCTCGATCAAATTGGCAACAAGGCTGCCCCATGCCTCTGCGTTTCTATTCATCTAGACCCCACTCAAATAAGGGGAACGTGACTTAAGAACTTGCAATTAAATGATATGAACAGCTTTACTTGACAGTCACAGACTTTGCTAGATTTCGAGGCTTATCTGGATCGTATCCGCGCTCGACAGCCATATAGTAAGCAAAGAGTTGGAGGGGTACAACATAAGGTATGGGAGACAGAACTTCAGGAATCCCCTTTGTGACAGCGACCCAATCGTCAACCAGCTCCATTATCTCTTCGTCACCTTCTTCGCAGACTGCGATTATTGAAGCTCCACGAGCTTTCATCTCCATGATGTTTCCCATTAAGACCTTCCTCGTTTCGTCAGGTGGACAAACGAAAACCACAGGGAAACCAGGCTCAATTAGACTGATGGGACCATGCTTACTTTCACCTGCGGGAAAGGCGATTGAGGGAACGTATGCAATCTCCATTAGCTTCAAGCGGCCCTCCAAAGCAGTTGCATAGCTTATTCCTCTGCCTAGGAAGAAGAAGCAGGGCTTGTCCCTATACTTCCTTGCCAGCCTCCTCACTTTCTCCTCCTGTGTTTCAATGATCTCTTCCACAATATCCGGGATCCTTTCTATTTTTTCATCGAGAAGATCTATCTCCTCTTGGGAGATCTTCCCCCGTTTCTTGGCTAACCGTATGGCCAGCTGCGAAAGAACGGAGAGTTGGGAAGTGAAAGTCTTTGTTGCTGCCACACCGATTTCAGGGCCAGATTGTTGACCAATGTATACTCTGGATACCCTCGTTAAAGTAGAGCCTACTCCATTTGTGAGGCCAAGAATTGTGGCAGCTCTCTGTCTGGCAGTTTCGACCGCTGCTAAGGTATCTGCCGTCTCACCTGACTGGCTGACCGCAAGAATCGTGCTGTCAATGTTAACTGATTTCCCATGCTGTTCAGTGAACTCTGAGGCTATTACTGGATGAGTAGCTAAGAATGATAATTTGGAGAACATGTAAGAGGCAGCGCGGCAGGCGTGATAAGAGGTGCCGCAAGCCACCATGACTACTTCGCGGGCTCTGTCCAGGAAGGTGGTTAACAATTCCAAGTACTTGTCTTGGAGCCTCAGCGTGTTGCGAAGACATAGGGGTTGTTCATGGATCTCCTTAAGCATAAAGTGTGGGTACCCTTGTTTTTCAGCCATCTCAGGCGTCCAGTCAACGGTCTTTGGTTCGCGAAGCACTTGCCTGCCATCATCGAGCTTCCTGATTTCGAATGTCTTGTCACTTAGCACTACGAGTTCGCCGTTTTCTACAAAGACCAATTTGTTTGTAAAGGGGAGAAAGGCTGTGATGTCTGAGGCTAAGTACAGAGCGTCATCAGCGATACCCAAAACCAGAGGACTCTCATTCCTGGCGCACACTATTTTGTCGGGCTCTTGGCTTGAAATGGCTGCCAGGGCGTACGACCCTTGCAAGCGTTCGACAGCCGCCATTACGGAACCGAGAAAGCCTGTGGAGTTTTCTTTCGCAGCTGGAATTGTGTTATGTTTAAGGTTTTCTTCAATTAGATGAGCTATTACTTCCGTATCGGTTTTCGATTTGAAAACGTGTCCAGCCTCTTCCAGTTCTTTCTTGATTTCAGCGAAATTTTCGATTATTCCATTGTGAACAACTGCGATTTGCGGTGGGTCTGAACAACCAAAGTGTGGGTGAGCGTTTACTTGAGAAGGTGCTCCATGGGTGGCCCAGCGAGTGTGCCCAATCCCGATTCTTCCTGGCAGTTCATTGAGGTTTCTCATGGCGTGAACCTCGTCGATTTTTCCCACGTCCTTCTTCACCAGTAGCCTTCCGTTCTCCAATGTAGCTTCCCCCACTGAGTCGTAGCCTCGATATTCAAGTCGCTTTAAGGCAGCATGGATTATTGGCGCGACATTTCCCTCTTTTAGTATGCAACCGAATATCCCGCACATCTCCAATGTCCTCTCGAGAATCGTCTCTCAGTAGAGAGAAAGGCGCTGTATAAGCATTTTTAGGAGAAAATCTTCAGCTCTAGGAGTATTTTCAAGAAGGTTTCCGTGACAAGCGAATCGGCAAGATTCGTACCTTTAAGAATCCCTTAGCAATGGTCGCGTGTGCATGACCTCGACCCCCTTATTGCTCTGCCCAAACTGCACTCCCCGCCTTACAGTTTTGAGAATTTGGTCAAGCTGAGTCAGGTTGTTGAAGAGTAGTCCCAGTCTGAAACGGCTGGAAATCATCCGCAAACTCTCTGAAACCAGTCGTTTAGGATCTAGGTAGAAGGCTTTGAAGTATTCATAAATCATTGAACTGATCTCCTCAAATGGGAGAGCCGTAGGGACGACTTGTGGAACAAAGACGCCTTTTTCCCAATGCTTGTCTTCGACTATGTATCCCTTGGAAACGAGTTCATTCCACAGTTGAGAGCCCACGGGGGCGCAGAGAATATTGAATGATGGGACGTCGATGTCGATTTTCTGAGCGAATAGCAAGGTCTTTCGGATTTCTTCCCGAGTTTCATCTGGCGCTCCGACGATGAACGACCCAACAATGATGTCCACACCTGCCTTTCTAGCTTTGTGCGTAGCCTTTCTTGCTTGCTCTGGGGTAATGTCTTTCTTGTAATAATCTAGGATTCGTTGATTAGCGCTTTCTACCCCGAAATAAAGGATTTTGCAGCCCGCTTTCACCATCTCTCTTAAGACGTCGGATCGACAATTGCTTACTCTCGAGTCGCAAAACCATTGAATTTTCAGCTTGTTCTTTCTCAGCTCGCGGCAAAATCTCGCCACTCGGCGCTGATTGAGTGTGAAGTTGTCGTCGACAAATAGGAATTCCCGATATCCCTCACCGTAAAGTAGCTGAAGCTCCTCTATGATGTTTTGAACCGATCGCGGTCTCCATAATCCCCGAGCAAAGTTTCGGCAGGCACAGAAAGTGCACTGGAAAGAGCATCCTCTAGAAGAGAGAAGAGTGGTGAACTTCTTCGTAGTAGTCTTTGCTCCGAAGATCCTTGAAGTGTACTCGCTGTCGACAAGATGACGGTCAGGAAAAGGAAGCGAATCTATGTCCTTTAACAGTGGTCTTTCAGGAGTAGCAACAACGTTGCCTTCCGCGCTCCGATAGGTGATTCCGTCGACTTTCTTCAAGTTTCTGCCTTTCTGCAGACATCTGACGAGTTCAAGACACGTCATTTCGCCTTCGCCCCTAACAACGACGTCGATATGTGAATACTTGTTCAGGATTCTCTCAGCGTTGAACGTGGGGTTGTAGTTGCCCAAAACAGTACAGATATCCTTGCTTTCGTCTTTCACGAGTCGTGCGATCCTTTCTGCCTCCCTAGATGAGCTGCTCAAAACTGAAAGCCCTAGAATGTCGGGGTTTTCTTTTCTTACCCAGCTAACTGCCTGCATTGTGGAGAAACCTTTTGCGCCTTGATCCAAAACGGAAACCTCGAACCCTTCATTTGCCAAGATTGTTGCACAGTACAATATGCCCAGAGGAGGCCAAGCACTGGAACACATGTCCAGGGAACCTTCGGAAAGCTTCGGCTGTATGAATGAGAACTTCATGACCATCTTTCTTACAATATCTGTTTCTGTAATATGGGTTTCTGAGAAGTTACGCTCTGCGACCACTAACAAAATTTTTATAATTCGGCTTCGTTACTCTGAGAGGAGAGCGATGGAAAGAAAATTATTGATTAGCGGTGACGAAAAGCAGGCCAAAGATATAGCGATCTATGCCAACCCTGAGAAGCTGAAGTTGCTCCTAAACAAGTTGACGTGGCGGATTCTTCTAGCAATCGGTGAAGGGGAAATGTACCCTATGGAAATAGCCAAGAAACTAAGAATTCACGAACAGAAAATCTACTATCACATCAGGAAGCTGCAGAAGGCAGAGGCAGTCTACAAAGTGAAAGAAGAAGAGAAGAAAGGGGCAATTGCCAAGTATTTCAGTTTGAGCTTTCCAGCCTTTGGTGTAGAATTACCTTTCGGCGATCATGAGCGAAGACATTTTTCCCCTCCGTTTGTCAGCAGAAAGCTTCGACAGTTCTTGAGTCCCATATTGAAAGATGGTGTTTTCGACGGCAAAATTATAGTAGGAAGCCCTGATCCTCACGGTCCTTTCAAGACAAGCGCCCGTGATGGTCACTACGCATCCTATTTGGCATTTTTCCTCGGGCAATTCGCGGGTTTGCCCGACGAGTTTGCCATAAAGCTCGACGTAGATGTAAAGGCCGAGAAGGAAGAAATGAACAACCTAATCCTGGTCGGGGGACCCGGAACGAATCTTCTCACTCAGGAGATCAACGCTCACTTGCCGATAAGGTTCAACATGGCACCTTCACAACATGGCTTCCTCTTCAGTGGTTTAGTTTCAGAAAAAACCGGGAATGTTTACGCTGCAGATACAATGGGGCTAGTCGCTAAGATTGTGAATCCTTGGGATAGTGAAAAGAGGGCGATTGTTCTTGCAGGCAACAAAGCCGTAGGCACAAAGGCATGCGTCCTAGCGCTTGCAACGTTTTGGAAACGAGTCTTGAAGAACTACGAAGGCACTGAGGATTTCGCTACAGTGATACAAGGGTTTGACTTGGACGGCGATGGAAAAGTCGACGCTATAGAAGTGCTCGAATGAATGTGAACGTATGAGAGGAGAATTCCAGAAGGAAGGAGAGAAGAGAGCTGGAGAAACTACGCGTTAGAACCTCCAAGGGTGGAAGGCATGAAAGCGATTGAGCTTCTAACCGCAAGAGGGCATGAGAACATTGTTGCTCAGAACAAGAGCACTCTTGAAATAACGAGAGAGAACCATTTGACAAGACACGGGGACTGCATACTCGCTGTGGCCTTAAACCGGGGGTTCAGAGACTTTGCAGACGAATTCAAGAGCATATTGAGAGAGGAAGACGCGAGATTAACGATAATCTTTTGGGTGGACGACGAGAAAGAAGTGGTGGAGGCATCAGGAAGTCCTGATCTCACGTTTGCCCATCCAACAGACATGGTTATCCGAAAAAGCAACTATACATGCGATAGAACATTGGCGATCAAAGCAAGTAAAGCTGCCAAGGATTTTCCGAGGCAGTTGGTGGCCAAGCTGAAGAGCTGCCAGCAAAGAGTGCATATAACTCTAATTGCTGAACGCATTGGCAAATCCTAAGAAAAAACACTGGCCACTGGCCGCGTGGAAGGCTCCTCTCGCACGCCCCAACAAGCGCCGTTGCCGCCGAGTTTGGTTACTCAATCTCCAAACAACTTAGTGGTTTTCCGTGTTGAGAGTCAGTAAGGCGAAATGCGACCTGGCTCGGGCATTGAAACAAATGATGCTCATGATCGAGGATTCAGATTCTCAATAAGGTTTCCGACTTCACAAGTCTTATCATGAATCTGGGGGTTTTCTATTCTCGATTCCAAATGAGCCAAAAGGAAATATTCTTGAAAGAAGTTGTTGAGAGAGTAGGCGACAAAGTGGGTGAGCAGCCAACTACCGAAAAAGTCGAGCAATTCGCCAAGCACGGCCGTCTGTTCCTCTTTTTCGAAGTAATAACATTGAGACAAGAGATAGAGAAACTAAAAAAGGAAGTACGGCAAAAGAAATAACCCCTAAGGCAGCAATCGCGTTTTCAGCGTGCTCAATACGAGTCAACCAAAGGACGACACTGCAACTCCTGCAAAGGTGTTCACGTGGCACTATCGCCCAGAACATGCGCGGGCTGCATATCGTCGCGGGCATTTTGAGTTGTTTGGCGGGCCCGACGGGAATTGAACCCGCGACCTACGGATTAAGAGTCCGCCGCTCTAACCTTGCTGAGCTACGGGCCCACACACCTTCAGAAAACCTGTGCTAAGAAATTTAGAGCTTTCGGTTCTGCTTCTGAATCTTGAGATTACTGAGAACGTATGCGTAATTGAGGTGGCTGAGAAAGTACTCTATCAGCTATTAAGACGCATACACACGTGTGGCACAAGTGTATGGCTTTAGGGCGCTTGCAGAGTCTAGTACTGTTACTTCCTTCTACGGTCAGAATAGAATGCGTATACTGAAAGAGCAATTACTGCTGCAGCCACAGCCACGAATGGTAGAGCGAATTGGAGTGTGTAGATAGATGAGGATTCTTCCCGATGCTCGGGCGCACTCATTGTGGGTCGCGATGTCGAAAATGCTTTTCTATGAACTGACCAACCAGCTAGGACCTCTGCCACAAAGATCCCCATGCTTAAACTCGCTAAGAGCAAGAGAAAGATGAACCGCCTTTTCCCCATCTGCATTGCTCGCCATCATAGAATTTCAACCTTAACTATGATTTAACTTTTTGCCGTGTGTCTGAGCAGATCTGTGAAGCGAAGCATGAAGCATGCAAAGTGAGTGAAGAGTACTATTACTGGTAGATGCTAAGCTGGTGTAGAGAACCCCACCGATTCAATCTTGCTGTTCCTGCATGCACACAAGCGGTCTTTGCGCCCTTCTTCTGCGGCATAGTTACCCTAATATTTCTAGTTGCTCCACACTGAACCTGTGGACTAAATGGGTGAGCTGGTTCTTGTAGGTTTAGGGTTGTATGATGAGAAAGACATCTCGCTTTCTGGGCTAGAAGAGGCGAGAACTGCAGATAACGTCTTCATGGAAGTATACACTAATTTGATGGCTGGGTTGAGAATCGAGAAACTCGAGAATCTCGTAGGAACGGAGATTAGGTTGGTGTCTAGGAGGATGCTTGAGGAGGAGAATGGAGACGAGATTTTGGCAGCTTCGTTGAAGGGAAAGACTGTATTTCTTGTTCCTGGAGACCCACTGATCGCAACCACCCACGTGAATCTGCGAATAAGCGCTAGAAGTAAAGGTATAAAGACACGTGTAGTCCATGGCGCGTCGATAATTTCGGCGGCAATAGGGCTATCAGGTTTACAGAATTACAAGTTTGGAAAGAGCGTGTCAATCCCTTACACTGAAGTTGGAGCTATCCTCGAGACGCCGTACACTGTGATAAAGGCGAATCTACACTCAGGGCTACATACTCTTTGCTTTCTGGACATTGTTGCTGAGAAAGAGAAATATATGACTATAGAAGAAGGACTCGGAATCCTTCTTGAAATAGGGAAAAAGAGGAAGGATTCGGTAATAACTGAAAACACGCTGGTGGTCGGTATCGCAAGAGTCGGGTCAAAAAAACCTATTGTTAGAGCACACTTCCTCGAGAAAGTTCTAAAATATGATTTCAAAGGCCCTCCTCACACACTTATCTTTCCAGCTAGGCTTCACTTCATCGAGGCAGAGGCCCTCGTAAAGCTGGCAGACGCACCTGAAAGCGTCAGGGAGTCGATAAAGTGACACTAAGCAAGCTTGCGCAAAGTTACATAGAGAAGACAGAGCAAGTTATCCGCTTGATAAAGCAGAGAGGGAATTTGAAGGAAAGGAAAACAGAAGAAGTCCTTGACCAGGCAAGGAGATACTTAAAGGATGCGATCTACTTCTTGAACGAAAAGAAATTCGAAACAGCCTTGGCGTCTGTATCATATTCCGAAGGCTTGCTTGACGCCCTGAGGTTGCTGGGATTGGTGGAATTTCAATGGCCATCCGAGAGAGTGTAAGACAAAAGCGCCCCATCGTTCTGGCAGCAGGTGTATTCGACTTGCTCCACCTAGGGCACGTCAGGTTTCTGGAAGAGGCGAAGAAAGCAGGCGGTGAAAACGCAGAGCTCATTGTAATCGTGGCAAGGGATAGAACTGTTGAGAAAAGGAAGGGTGAAAGGCCAGTGATGTCTGGGAATCAGCGTCGAGCGTTGGTTGAAGCTTTGGAAATAGTTGATGAAGCAATCTTGGGATTTGAGGATTTTGACATCGTAAGAGTGATCGAAAAGATCAAACCGGATGTCATTGCATTAGGACATGACCAAAAGAGTATTGAAAAAATGGTTAGAAGTGTTATATCCAGCAAAGGTTTGATGATAAAAGTAGTAAAAATCGGCAAGTTCAGTGAAGATGAGCTTAACAGCAGCACTGAAATCAAGAGAAAAATAATTGAATTGTATAGAAGGGAGCCCTAGTCACATACATGAATGTGATCGATTTCAGCTGACGATGAATGAAAAGGACATCCAATAATTGGAACCAGTTATCAAGGCATTGTGAAGATTTCAAGCTTCACTTTCTGCCCGTCCTTCAACTTGAGCTGATTGCGCAGAAACTGGGGGGCAATTATCTCCAAGACCGAGGCGTTGTAATGGCTGCGAAAGGCAACGACAACTGCGCCTTTGGCTTTGTTGTTTATGAGAGTCGGATAGCATTTGACAGGGCCGAAAGTTCGCGACTCGTTTCTGAAGCCTTCGATTTCTATAGCGGGATATCCCTCCAGCTCATGTCTGGCTTTTGCATCGTAGTCGGAGGTTAGCTTCAAGTTCAGAGTTCCGGGGTACGGATCGAACCCAAGCTTTTCAATGAATTGCTTTCGATAGCCATCTTGCTTTATGTAGTAGGCACCCTCACCTAAGCCGCTAAACAATTCACCTTCCAACGTTATTGAAAGTGGATGCGCCGCCTCAACAATTACTTTCAATTTTGAATAGATAGCCCTCAGCTGTTTCTTTCCCAGATCAGTTAGCTTAACTAGACATCCTTCGGGTGTAGTTGATCGTTGTATTAATCCTAGGCTGTCTAGCTCAATCAACTGTCGAGAGGCCGTCTGTTGAGAAACCCCAGCTTTCTCCGCTAGATACTGCGTGGATATCTTAACCGTTCTATGATATGCTCCTATCTGAGACAGTTTATACAGCATGAATTGTCGCCTCCATGATTGTGGCGTCATATCGGAAAGATCCATGTTGAATCAGCTTACCCAAAAAAGTGAAGCAACCCACCTATAACACTAGCGCATTTCGCGCTCCCAGAAAGGAATTGGAGACGTAAACATGACCACAGANGGGCTCCATCAAGTTTCTATGCATCGNTACAATTATATANTTGATGGGGCTTTCTTATGCGCGGCAGGGGAGCTGGGANATGACCCGGCTGAGAAGATGGGTGAAGCCCGTCGACCCTTTGAACCTGACCCAGATAATACTGGCGGAGGGAAAAAANATGAATCGAAGCGAAGTTAAATTCGAAGCTAAGGTTCTTGCTGAAATNATAGTTTTCGCAGCTCTTTCCGCTGCGTTGTATTCCCTGACCCTTCCATTTCTGACACTTCCATATGGTGGTTCAGTCACTGCAGGGAGTATGGTGCCCATTATTTGGCTATCTTTGAGAAGGGGAGCTAAGATCGGAGTGGTTGGTGGGCTGATTTTTGGACTTGTTGCATTACCGATAGATACTATGCGTCTTCCCTATTCCCCAATAGTGCATCCAGCACAAGTATTACTCGACTATCCGATTGCCTTTGGAACTATAGGCCTGGCTGGCGTCTTCAAACGAAGTGTTTCGAGAAGAACCTTCTATCCTTTGATAGGCGTTGCAGTGGCCACTTTAGGTCGGTTTATATCCCATTTCTTCTCTGGAGTCCTTTTCTGGGCTACGTTTGATGTCGATGGTGTCATTTATTCAGCGGTCTATAATGGCAGTTTTCTCACTGGCGAATTTATCATAGCATTTGTAATAATGTATGTACTTGTCAAGAAGGAAATCCTAGAGATTTACATTTAGACAAAGTGAAGGTTCCAAAAGATGGCTAAGCTTAGAACTGGAATTAACAAACTTGACCTTTTGATAGATGGCGGAATTGAATCTGGATCGCGGAACATTCTCTATGGGCCTCCAGGTACGGGAAAGACAGTCTTTGCCATGCACATTCTCTGGAAAGGCCTCCAAGAAGATGAAACCGTTGCCTTTGATGTTATGGATAAGCCATTTCCGCGCTTGCGAGATTATTTCGAATCATTCGGATGGGACATAAAACCGTACGAGAAGACGGGAAAATTCGTTGCCATCCAAGCTTTTCCTCATTTCGAACCATATCCAAAAGACCCTGACGTGGTCTATTTCAGTCTAGATGACTTTGAAGAAATGAAGCGCATTGACAGCCTACTTTCGGCAAAAGGCGTAACAAGATTCGCTGCTGGGGATTTCAGCGAGCAGCTGTTCTCCCTCTACGATTTGAAGTATATGGATCCTGTTGAGGACTGGACCATCAATTGGTGTCACTTTGATAATATTGTGAACATTGATGTTATGACAACTGCTACCCAGAAAAGCGCTGAAACTCAATGCGCCACTGATCTGGATTTGAACAAGGCCCACAATATTTTCTACTTTAGGTTTAACGAAGATAAGTGCCAGCGCGAACTTCGCATAGTTAAGATGGAAGGCAGCGATCATCCGTTAGGATGGCTACCTTTCAAAATCACCAGAAAGGGCTTTGAGATGCTAGAATTGTAGGCTGCAATGGGGCTGGATAAATGGGGAAACTGCCTACGGAGCAGCTTCAAGAGCTGCTTAAGTGCATAAGAAAATCGCCTAGTGTTATAGTTCCTCCGATGCCTGGCTTCGATTCTGGAGTCCACCTCATTGACCAAAATGAGTGTCTTGTCGTCTCAACAGACCCCTGCGTTGGTGTGCCTGAAAAGTGGTTTGGCTGGTTGCTTATACACTACGCGGCGTCAGATGTAGCCCTATTCGGAGCGAAGCCGGAGTTTTGCACGATTGCCTTGTTGGGCCCGATTTCAACCTCTCCAGAAACCTTCACAAGGGTTATGAAGCAGGCGTGCGTTGCGGCAGACGAACTTGAGATAGCAGTAGTGACTGGGCACACGGGAAGCTATGATGGAATCTCAGCTCTCGTGGGAACATGCACAGCCTACGGCAGAGTCAGCAGGGACAAGCTGATAACTCCCAAAGGCTCCAAAGCAGGAGACAGCATAGTCTGCACGAAGCAGATCGGCCTAGAGACAGTAGTAAATTTCAGTCTCACGCACAAGTCCCTGTCAGACCATCTGTTCACGGCCATACGAACCCGTGAACTTCAGAACTTGATTAATATGCAAACATGTGTCAAAGAGGCAACACTTCTCGCAGAGTCTGCGGCAACTCACGCCATGCACGACGCCACTGAAGGTGGGTTAGTTGCAGCTTTGAACGAAATGGCCGAGGCTTCGGATCTGGGGTTCGAGGTGGATTTCGAGAAACTTCCATTTCTCAAAGAATCGCAAATCCTTCAGGAATATTTCGGGCTTTCTACGGAAGAACTGCTTTCGCTTTCTTCAACCGGTACCCTCCTAGCTTCGGTCGACCCTAGAAAAGCGGGTTCAGTCCTTCAGCACTTGCGAAGTCAAAACGTAGAAGCGAGCATAATAGGAGCTTTTACAAAAGACAAGAAGCGTCTAATTCAGCGTCAGAAGAGCAGATTGAGCTTCCCAAGGATTGCGGAGGATCCCTACGCCAAGATAATGCTGGCACGATGACCTCCGCGCCCTCGGGATCGGGTTTTGTTTGGAAGGGGAATCTACATTGAGAATCTCGATTTGGGTTTCATAATCCTTTTTTCTGTGCGGCAAACACTTGAAGACGGTAGTCCACATAATGAAACACGCCCCTGTTGCATTGTGCTTCATGTTCATTTTCTGCATCTTGCCACTGGGATTTGTCCAAGCTTCTTCTGAAACGTTCACAGTCGCTGCTGAGGAAAGCGCTTTTAGAATTGTGACTTTGAATGAGGGGGATGAGGCCTATGGTAGGATCACCGTTGTAGGTGTAGAGGAGAACACGATGAATATCTCCGTTTCTGACCCCGATGGAGACACCATTCTGAGCTACCAAAATGTGGGACTCGTCGACTTTCGATTCGCAGCTTCAAAGACGGGACAGTACAGTTTTGAGTTTCAGAATCTGCTTGCCCAAGAAACCAAGCATGTAACCTTCAATTACAACGTTCAGCATTATATATTCGGTTTTCCACAAGAGTACATAATACTCTTTGTTATAGTTGGGCTAGCGCTGGTTGCCGTCGTAGTTTTCGTCGCAATGTCGCCAAGGCCATAGAAAAGCGGCTATAGATGAAAAGGTTTAAGGCTTGGACACGATTCTCGTCTTCTTGCAAGGCTGAAGGTTTTTGGACAGAACAGAGAGAAATCAGAGGCGTCTAGACGATGCACAAGGCTATGGTGAAGTGTGGGAGATAGTGAAGGATAACGCTCAGCACTTTCTGAAGCAACAAAGGAGAGGGATGATGCTCTTTCTCGACGATATGCCTCTCAAGCTTGGAGCGTATCACCCANTCGGGACAAACAACATAGTTCTGAACCGAGCCCTTGTCCAACTGGTTGAGGCCACCACAAAATCCAAGAAGTTGGTGAATGCCTTCGTTTATACACTCTTGCTTCACGAATATCTTCATGCATTGGGATATTTGAGAGAGACTGAGGTTCGGCCTCTTGTGTTCAGGATCTCAAAATCTTGCTTTGGCGAAGAGCATGTAGTTACACGACTGGCAAAACTCGGCCCATGGTCTTTGCTTCAAGGTCTTCCAGTGGAGGCATCAAGGGCGCCGAAGCGCGTGATGGAGATTGTTAAGGACTTTGAGAAGACGAATCAAGGATACATCATCTAGCTGAGGTTCTCCTCACAGCTTTGAAGCAGAAAGGGCTTGAAGCCAGGTCAGGCACCCAAAATCTTAAATGGTCACTGGACAATTGACTGCTTTAGAACGGAGAAGTAGACTTGGTCTATTGCACCAAATGTGGAACTAAGAACGAAGATGAAGCCAAAGTCTGCTCAAAGTGTGGGGCTCCGCTTCAAGTATCGAGGGCCGCGAGAAGGTACCGTTCAAGTGGCGATTGCTTTGGGCCAGGCGGCCGGCCAGAGAGCGAATGTTTCGGCTTACCTCATGGAGGTGCTATAGCGGGGTTGATTTTCGGAGCCATAATCCTTATCATCGGGCTGGCGCTGCTCTCAGGAATACAGGTGTGGGATTACTTGTGGGCAATGATTGTGGTCGTCTTTGGCTTGCTAATAATCGCCGGCGCCTTGTACGGAATGCGGAGAACGTAATACTAGCTCAGAGGCTCTTCACACAAAAAGTTCACATTCTTCCACAACGCACGCGGCGCAGATTTTCCGATGGTCAAACTGCGAGAGTACAATCCGCGTGTAGACCCAGAAAAGACTCAAGGTAACGAGATAGAAATCGATGACAGCATTCTGCACGATTGAGTCAACTCCCACTAACAACATAAAAACCCCGAAAACGAAAAAAGCATTTACGAAAAGATGGATTGAACTCCTGCCCAAGCTAAACAGATGATACTGGAGAAGCCCGCAAGAAGCCCCCACAAAGCCAACCCAAAAAATCAAGTAACAGCTTGGCCAGCAGGACACTTCACCGAAGAAGAAAACGGCGACCCCAACAACGGAAACCGCTGCCCCTATTACCAACCCAATGCAACCGGCACAGAGTACAGCGTTTCCCACGCGAAATACGTGAGGACCGAAGTTCCCACAGTTGGGATGATGACCTCGAAACAGCAATGCTTGCGATTTTTTAGGCAACAGAGTCGAGTTTTGATCATTAGCTTGCTTGCCCCTTCGAAAATGGAACGTGCTTGAACATTTCGAAGGGAAGATTCCTGCAAAGATTCCTAGGATGCATACGATGCCGAAAGCTGCGCCAACCAAAGGCTTCCGCCATGGAATGGTACCCGACACTGGTGGTTCGAAATACACGAACACAACAACCAAGAAGAGCCCTACGAAGGAGAACAGGAGATACAACTTCCAGGCAATATCGCTCATTTACATCACAGCAAGCTTTCCATTGCATTGCAGCACTCTACTGCAATGACGGCAGGAAATCCCCATGACCATGGGCGCTCTTGCGCTGAACAAAACCAACAGCCGAGCCATTCGCTCGGAAAGCGAGGAGGATAGATAATTGGGATGATACTCAGTCGCATCGGATTGAATCGCTTACTACTCAAGCTAGCTATCAATAAATCTCTTTTCAGTTCTGAATAGGGAGATGGAAAGTTCTACGATGTTTAATGCGGAGTCAGTTTTCTGATTCGGTCAACGAATTCGTCGTTATTTCCCAACTCAACGAGCTGAAACAGACCTAGACCGGAGTAGAAGCTTTCAAGGATTTCCTTCTCCAGCACAGCCACTCCAGAATTCAGGTATTCTTCCATTGCGAGTGTGAAGGATTCAAGTTTCTCTGCGATTTCGCCCTTGCAGATGGAATAGTTGTTTTCCAGATGTGAATAGATTAGATCGGCTGCCTCGGAACCGAAAATCCGAGTAAGTGCTTTGTCTACAGCTTTGTTCAACATCTCTTCATATTTCACTGTATTCCTGTAAGCGCCTCGTTGCAGAGTCATCTTTATGCCTCCCAAAGCGACAGCAAGTAAAACGCTTGTCTTACGATTTAATAAACTTTCGCGTCTAAGTGCACAACAGAAATACAGTGACGCATGCATGCACGGACACTCCGTGAGCACTGCGAAATCGCCTTCTATCTTGCCTAGGCTTGTAATCGTATAGGAGTTTCAACCGGCAGAGCATCTCCAGATCAACAGTCAATAGTGTTTCCAAAGCCTTTATCCGACCACAGCAAACCTATTAGTTTTGTTGGTGGCAATGTCCATAGCTGGCAAGAAGACGCACCCATACTCCATTGGAATAGTTGGCAAACCTAACGTTGGCAAATCTACATTTTTCTCTGCTGCAACGTTGGCACCTGCGGAAATCGCGAATTACCCCTTCACCACCATAAAGCCGAATCGTGGGGTAGGGTACGTTCGCACACCCTGCGTGCACGAAGAGTTCGATGTAAAGGACAACCCAGTAAATTCCCTATGTTTGGACGGCGTTCGTCTAATCCCTGTGGAACTGATTGATTGCGCGGGGCTAGTGCCCGGGGCATGGCAAGGGAGGGGTTTGGGAAATCAGTTTTTGGACGAGATTAGAAGGGCTGATGCGTTGATTCACATCGTTGATGCAGCTGGAGCCACTGATATTGAGGGCAAGCAATGCAAACCAGGAACGCACGATCCTCTAGAAGACGCGCGATTCCTCGAAGTCGAAATAAAAATGTGGATAGCCAACATACTGAAGCGCGATTGGACCAAGATGGCAAGGACAATCGAATCAGGGGGAGGTGGAGGCAGCCTGCTCAACGAGCTGGAAGAGAGACTGAGTGGTCTGTCTGTCAAACGCGCACACCTTGTTGAGGCAATTCAGAAGAGCGAGCTTAATCCAGACAAGCCCACATCTTGGAGTGAAGAAGATTACCTCAGGTTCATTGACGTCCTAAGAAGAGTCGCGAAGCCCATGCTGATAGCGGCAAACAAAATCGACCTGCCTGCAGCTCAGGCGAATCTGGAACGACTGAAACGCGAAGACTATTTCGTTGTTCCATGTAGCGCAGAAGCAGAACTTGCTTACCGCCGGGCTGCAGAGAAAAAGTGCATAGATTATAGGCCAGGAGACTGCAACTACACAATTCTGAAACCAGAGGCTCTAACCGAGCCGCAATGCAAAGCCCTTCAAACAATAAAAGAAAGAATACTAATCCCCTTCGGAACAACGGGGGTTCAAGAGGCCATAAATGCAGCGTACTTCAAACTCCTTAACTGCATTGTTGTCTATCCAGTCGAGGACGTGGAGAAACTTAGCAACCATAAGGGAGAGGTGCTTCCCGACGCTTACATTGTTCCATATGGAACAACCGCCCGGCAGCTCGCCTACCTGATTCATACAGAACTCGGCGATAACTTCATTTATGCCGTGGAGGCCCGCGAGAAGAAGCGAATAGGTGAAGATCATGTGCTGAAAGACAGAGACGTAATTACTGTTGTAAGCGCGAAAAAGAGAGCCTGAGGACCGGACAGTTTGACAAGGCACCCAGGCAACACGAAGGCACCTCAAAGAAGCGCGCTTATCAGCATCAACCTTCCTTCAGAGAAGTTGCTCCAAACCATGTTGGAAGCATTAGTACCCGAAACTAAGAAACCAGCGACGTCCAGGGCAAACGTATCTGTTGAAGGTGAAGGCAAAACACTGACAATACGAATCAGGGCCAGAGACACATCCGCCCTCAGAGCAACATTGAACTCCTATCTTCGGTGGGTCGCCCTTGTCCGAGAAATGATTGAGGCCTTGACGAGCCTTGAAGAGACGAAAGCGTGAAAACACTTAATTAACTCAAGAATATAATGCTGAGAAAAGAACTCATGTAACCCTCTGAGGAATAAACGTGAGCGGCATGTCAGAGCTGCCTCCTAAAGTTCAAGAACGGCTAGTTAGACTTCAACAGCTTCAAAGAAACATTCAAGCTGTGCTGGCCCAGAAGCAACAAGTAGAGCTAGAACTGACTGAAACCGAACAAGCTTTGGAGGAGCTGGGAACCTTAGCTGAAAACGCAGTGATCTACAAGTCTATTGGCTCCCTTCTTGTAAGGTCTAAGAAAGGCAAGGTCGAAGCTGACCTGAAAGAGCGTAAGGAACTTCTGGATACCCGTGTACAAGTGCTGAACAAGCAAGAGGAGAGGCAGCGCAGTCAATTCAACGAACTGCAAGCAAAGCTCAAGCGTGACTTGGGCGGTCAGTCCTCAAGCCCTACGATGACCTAGCTCTCCGGTGGAACTATTGGAAGAGATAGGGATACCGGAGCTTACGGAAGAGCAGATGGAAACACTGTCCGAAACCGCAGAGAAAGCTGCCAGAGATTATGTTCAGTCTAAAGTTCCTAAGCAGGAAATCTCGGTTCTAGACATAATAGTCGAAGCAGCTGGTTCAAGGCCTGTCACCATTTCGGTAGAAATAGACTTGAAATTATCTCCTGCGGCTAAAGCATATAGTGCAGAGAAACTTGTCAACGAAGCTGCGGAAAGGGCCTTTGAAGCCGTAGAAGAGAAACTAAGGGAGCTAGATTGCAGATCGAAGAAATAACAGCTCTTCTGGATCAAGTCAACGCCAAGCTGGTTGTGTTACTGTGCCACCACAATGCCGACCCGGATGCAATAGGAGCTGCCTTCGCTTTTTCCAGTCTGATAGAGCGTCTCCGTCCACGCTTGCGAACTGAAATCGCCGCAGCGGAAGGCCCCAGCCGCCTGTCCAAACATGTGCTTGCCGCTCTGCCAACGAAGTTGACCAGTGACCCCAACATCGAAGGAGCTGACGCAATCGTGCTGCTGGATACAAACACAATTCAGCAGTTGAACAGGTGGGAAAAGCGGGTTAGGGCTACTCGCTCTCCAATAATCGTGGTCGATCACCACGCTAGCCACCCAGAAACCGAACGCTTGGCAGCTCTTTCCGTAACAAACGAAAACGCTTCTTCAACCTGCGAAATAATCTACAGGTTCTTTCTCGACATGAATGTGCGGCTGACAGAAAGCGAGGCCAAAGCCCTCTTCCTGGGCATAGCCTTCGATACCCGGCACTTCATCCTGGCAAACTCAACGACGCTCAAAATCGTCGCAGACCTAATTGACTCCGGTGTGAATGCGCAGGAAGCCTTATCCCTTCTCTCTCTGCCTATGGTCGAATCTGAACGTATAGCAAGGCTCAAAGCCGCGAAACGAGTCAGGTTTCTGAAGATCGGAGGTTGGATAGTGGCGCTTTCGGATGTTGGCGCTTATCAAGCATCTGCAGCTAGAGCCCTAATATCGCTGGGCACTCATCTAGCGATTGTAGCCGGCAAAAGGAATGAATACCTAAGGGTCAGCATGAGAGCGTCTCGAGAGTTCTATCAGAAAACCGGTATACATCTCGGCCGAGACTTAGCGAAACCTCTAGGCAAGTTTCTTGGAGGCATGGGCGGAGGACATGCAGTTTCAGCAGGGGTCAATGGAGTGGGGGACCTAGAATCTTGCCTGGAACGATGCATCACACTACTCAAGGAAAACCTCAAGAACGCACCCACTTGAGAAGCCTCCAATAATAATCTCGGTGCTCCGAAAGCTCGCATCCCAATCGCAGGGAACGCCTAGCTTAGTTCCGCGAGTGCCAAAATGCTGAAGGGAAGAGAATCAGCGAGCGACTACTTGTAGCTTTCCAATATTATAGCATCCTAATCGCTCATAACTTTCCTAATCGCTCATAACCTTCCCAAGCCTTGAAACTGGGATGCCTTTGATCACGCTTGCGAGAGTAGCTACTCTTAAATGAGAGTTTTGCGGTTACGTGAGCGACATAGATTGGTCGTCATCGAAGCCAAAGATTTAACATATACATACCCAAACGCGTCTAGACCTGCCATCCACAACATCTCGCTAGAAATCGAAAGAGGCGAGTTCGTTATCCTCACGGGTCCGAGCGGATGTGGAAAGACTACTCTGTGTCGTTGCTTCAACGGTTTGATCCCTCATTTCTACCAAGGGGCAATGGAAGGCGATATTGAGGTGGTTGGCCTAAATGTTGCACAAACCCAAATCCACGACCTTTCACGCCACGTTGGACTAGTCTTCCAGAACCCGGAGAATCAATTATTCGCTCTGTCTGTCGAGAAAGACGTAGCTTTTGGGCTTGAAAACCTTGGNATTCCNCGGGAAGAGATGCGAAAGCANGTGGATTGGGCTCTCGAGGCTGTGGGCATCTCAGAATTGCTTGACAGGGCTCCTCATGAGCTTTCAGGAGGTCAGCAGCAGCGCGTTGCCATTGCAGGCATCATTGCTATGAGGCCAGAAATCATGGTTCTGGATGAGCCGACCTCCTTCTTAGATCCTGTCGGTGCCAAGAAAATCTTCGAAGTTATAAACGAATTGAGCAAATCGCTTGGAATGACAGTGATCCTAGTTGAACATCGATTGGACTTGGCAGCAAGGTATGCGAGCCAAGTAGTGGTGATGGATAGAGGGAAAATCGTTCTCGACGGCAACCCAAAGAAGGTGCTGGCTTCGGAAGAGGCTCGATTGCTTGGGGTTGGGGTTCCAAAGGCAACAAGGCTGAGCCAGATTCTTGCAGAGGAAAGCGGAGTGCCTATGAATGACGTTTCCACAACGCCGGAGGAGATGGTCAGGTTCTTGCGTGAGGTTCTGAAGGCGTGATAGAAGTCGACGACGTTTATTTCTCTTATCCGAGCGGCGTTGAGGCTTTGAAAGGCGTTTCTTTGAAGATCGATGGCGGCGAATTCGTGGCTATAATGGGCCAGAANGGNGCTGGNAAGACAACGTTGATTAAGCAATTCAATGGATTGCTGAAACCGACGAAGGGCGAGGTCTTTGTTGATGGTATAAACACGAAGAAGGCAAGTGTTGCGAAGCTTGCGCGGGATGTGGGATACGTCTTTCAGANTCCAGACAATCAGCTTTTCTGTGAAACCGTGGAAGAAGAAATCGCGTTTGCCCTCAAGAATTTCGGATTCAAAGAGACAACGTTGAGAAAACGGGTAACATGGGCCCTTAACCTATTGGGGCTTACTGACTATAGGAAGGCATCGCCCTTCATGTTGAGCGGAGGTGAAAGGAAGCGGGTTGCTTTGGCATCTGTTCTTGCTTGGAATCCTCAAGTAGTCGTGATGGATGAGCCTACAATAGGGCAAGATTACCACCAGAAAGAAAAACTTCGCCAGTTCATAATCCAACTCAACACGCAAGGAAAAACCGTCGTTATAGTTACCCACGACGTGGAGTTTGTGGCAGAATGTAATCCTCGCGTAGTGCTGATGGCTGAAGGAAAAATCGTTGCAGACGGACCGGGCAAAAAGGTTCTCACAAGCATTGACTGCTTGAGGCGGGCCTCCATAGTTCCACCTCAGATAACGCAGATCTTTATTGGATTAGCAGATTTCGGGCTGCCAACTGACGTAATCGATCTTTACGAGGCAAGGCAGATTCTCCTCGAACGGATGGGCAAAGAATGAGCGTCTTTGATGGCTTGAAGTTCAGACGGTCTTCTTCACCAATCCATTTGCTTGATCCAAGAATCAAGTTCCTGTACGTTTGCTCGATTTTCGTGGTCGCCATAGCCTTTTGGGAGCTGCTTCCCTTAATGCTCTTGTTCGCCGTCCAGATTCCCTTTGTTCTCTTGGCACGCGTTCAGAAGGAGTGGATACGCTCACTGCGAGGAGCAGCGTTCCTAGCTTCGATAATTCTCGGCACAAACCTGCTTTTTAGATTTATATATTCGGGCTACGCTTTGACGATTCAGGATTTTGAATACGCATTAGCTATGATGTTACGCTTTGTGGTTCTTGTTGAATCCTTCTCAGTATTCTTTCTAACAACTTCGCCAGACCGTTTGGGCTTGGCCTTGGAGCAAACCCGTGTTCCATACGAGTTCTGCTTCGCCTTCACCACGGCTGTGAGGTTTGTTCCTGTGCTAGCTGATGAAGCCCAGACAATTATGGATGCCCAGAAGGCAAGAGGACTTGAGCTTGAAAAGGGCAACTTCCTGAAGCGAATAAGAAACTACATTCCTATCCTCATCCCTCTAATCATTAGCGCCATTCGCAGGAGTTTAGAGCTAGCTGAAGCCATGGAATCGAGGGCTTGGGGCGCCATCGACAAGCGCACAAACCTGTACGTTCTGAGAATAAGGAGACCTGATTACCTATTGATCATAATTTCCATCCTTATACTCTTGGCTGGACTTTACACAAAGCTTAACGTGTCTGTGCCATCATTCTCAGATCTTTGGGCCGCGGCCAGTCCAGCATGAGACCAGAACCGCTCCGAAGGAGCGACCACAAGGTTTTTAATAACTGAGAAAGTATTGCCTTTCTCGCACGCGCAGGACGACAAAGCCATGTCTCGCTTTGACGCTCGTTCTTGACGTTTGCGCAAAGCGGCTGTGAAGTCTAGGCGTAAGCATGCCTGCAAGGGGTCATCACTATGCGAGCCAAATGGAAGAAGAAAAGAAAGAGACGGGAAAAAAAGAAGCGAACGCGGCGAAGAGCGAGATACAAGTAGTCTTGCAGGCTCATTTGAAAGAAACAAAACTTGTCTTTTCAAGGTCGGACATGAATTTCAGCAAGTGCTCCAAGCTGGTTTCACTGTACTCTGATGAGAGGGCTTTTGCAATATCGTAGACTGTGCGTTTTCCATCCATGAAATTGAAGGTCTCATATATTTTCTTTCTGAAGTCNTTGTCCTTTTTCACNATGTCCTCATACCATTCATACTCTTCCTCGCCCAAAGCTTCTCTGAAGGCTTCCGTGCTTAGAGGAGCCTTGAACATGCGCTTGGGAACTAGGCTTTGCGCCCTGCTTCTAGCCTCGCTTTCTTCCATGTGATCTGGGAGGGTTATTCCTGCCTTATTCACTGTTCTGGACAAGCTGTCTTCGAATCTTGAGATCTCAATCTTGCCACTACGCTTCAGGTCTTCGACGTATTCGGCGATGATCCTGTCCAAATCCGTGTCGCTACTCAGCCTCTTAGCC
>JGI2172J19969_10000062_pt1 | contig 36797 bp, 43 predicted proteins | sample DeeMarSWOR230_32_FD_19969 | JGI IMG/M metagenome (IMG submission 19969)
TAACCGTCTGGTTTCAGACTCTTTTCAGCTCCCTTCCGGGATGCTTTTCAACTTTCTGTCACCGTACTAGTGCGCTATCGGTCTTGAGACGTGTTTAGTCTTGGAAGTTGATGGCTCCCAAATTCCCACACCCAAGCCAAGGTATGGTACTCTGGAGTTCCAGCCTTTTTCTTTCTGATTTGCGCTTACGGGGCTTTCACCCTCTATAGCGGGTCGTTCCAGACCACTTCAGCTTCGTCAGCGAAGATATGGCTAGACCCAAAACCCTACATCTCTCGTAAGTTTCCTTACAAGATTCGGTTTGGACTTTTCCCGTTTCGCTCGCCGCTACTAGGGGAATCCTAGTTAGTTTCTCTTCCTCCCTCTACTATGATGCTTCAGTTCAAGGGGTTCCCCCTCCAATACTGGAGTGTCACAGTTCCCGAAGGAAAGGTGACGAGAAGTCTTATTTGGGGATCCTCGGTTCTACAGCTGCGTGCGCTTACCCGAGGCATTTCGCCGCTGGCCGCGCCCTTCTTCAGCGCTCAAGCCTGGCCATTCACCAGACGGCGTAGCATATCGAGCCTTTTGGCGTGTAGGTGAATAGGTGTTTGTTTAGTGTAGGTTTGTTGCCTGTTGGGCTTGCTTCCCATGTGGTGTTCATCATGAGCTTGAAACTGCCCATTTTTTTCAACGCTCACTTGCGTTCTTCACCTTGCAATCGAAGGATTGAAGGTTGCACCTCTCTTTTTGGCTTGACGGATTTGCCAACTTGATCAGAGGCGGACTCTCGGGATATAAGGATTGCTGTGTCAGTTCTCGCCATCAATTCCTCTGCGTTGCGTCTGCTTTTCCATGATGCTTTGANGAGTCTTGCCCGCTCTTCCGCCTTCTCCATTCAGTATATATGTTATTCGCAGCATAAAAAAGTTCGGCTGCGACGTTGGGTTTTCGATTTGTTTATGTGCCAGGCTCAAAGTAATAGCGGCTGACAGGGGTCTAATATGCCAGAGAACGAACGGGTAACAATGGCCCATGGCGCCGGCGGCGCAGTCATGGCAAGGTTGATTGAACAGTTTGTTTTGCCCTATCTCGGCGGTTTTGACGCTGAAGTCGGTCTGGAAGCCTTAGACGACGCAGCAGTGGTCGACGGGGTTGTGTTCAAGAGTGACTCCCACGCTGTTCGACCGATTTTCTTTCCGGGGGGAGATATTGGCCGTTTGGCTGTGGCTGGAACGGTCAATGACCTGGCTGTGTTGGGGGCCGAGCCCTCAGCCTTGGCTTGTGGGCTGGTGCTTGAGGAGGGATTAGCTCTTGAAGATTTGAGGCAGGTCTTCATGAGCATTAAGGGAACTTGCGAAGAAGCGGGAGTCTCTGTTGTGACAGGAGATACAAAGGTTGTGGAGAGAGGCAGCCTAGGAGGGCTAGTCATCAACATGAGTGGATTTGGGAGAAGAAGTGAAGCGTTGGATCACGATTTGGCGGTTGTGAGAAAATTCAGAAGTGATTTTGACGCCCGTTGGGTTTTGGATCGAAACTTGCGGCCCGGAAACAAGATTATTCTGTCTGGAACAGTTGGGGATCATGGATTAGCTGTGCTGTCAGCCCAAGAAGGCTTAGCCTTTGGGAGCAAAATTGTCTCGGACGTTAAACCTTTGAACCGCGTAATCAAGAAGCTACTTGAAGTTGGCGGCGTCGTATCCATGAAGGATCCAACTCGTGGTGGCTTGGCGAATGCCTTGAATGAGTGGAGTGGAAAGGCGGACGTAGGAATTCTGGTTGAGGAAGAGAAGATCCCTATACGAGAAGACGTGCGTGTAGCCTGTGAAATGCTTGGTATTGACCCGTTAGAGGTTGGGAACGAGGGAAAGGTCATCATAGGTGTGGTGGAAGAGATGGCTGAGGAAGTCTTGAGTGCATTGAAGACTACCAAGGAGGGGAAAGAGGCGGAGATCATCGGCGAGGCTGCAGAGGGATTCAACCTAGTGGCAATGAAGACGCTAGTCGGAGGTAAGCGAATCTTAGCGATGCCCGTTGGCGACCCAGTGCCACGAATATGCTAGTGAGCCTGCAGACTCACACAATCTCCTGTTTAGTCGGTTCAATCGCGTTCTAGTTTCAAACGCATTGTGCCTGGACTTTCTTATCTTAAGATTTCACCATATTCTTCGAAAGGCATGATTGAGAGATATTTCATCAAACCCATGAAACCTTCAAGGATGTCTGGTTCTTTGTGAAATTCTTCATGTGCCTGCTTACTTGTCCAGAAAGTCAGCATAACATATTTGGTTGGTTCAACGTCGATATCCCGATAGTTGCCTTGAAGTCCACTTCCTCCATAGGAGATTGTGGACACTCTAAATATCTTCGATCCAAGAAAACCCTTCTTCGCATAGGTAACGCGACACAGTTCTTTTGTTTTTTCTTCAAACTCTTGTTCAATGCCAGGCTTCACCGACAAGTAGTTTATGGCACAGTGTATTGGCTTACCTTCTTTCTTATGGCTGTCAAGCTCTTCTTGAGGAATCACAGCAGCCTTGATCCCTCTTTCTGCCAAGTATTCCACAGCTATCTTCGCCCTTCTACCAGTGTCGCAGTAGATAAGTAGCTTCTTGTCCTTCAAAAAGTCAACATAATATTCTAGATCGAAGACGGGAATATTCAGTGATCCTTTGATATGATTCTTATAATACTCCTCTCGGCTTCTCACATCCACTATTAGGTTCATTATCTCACCTTGCTGTACCATCACTACTACTTGGCTTTCATATTATATCTTATCCCAACTCTCCTATATCCGTGCTAACTTGTACTTGCCTGAAACCGCGGATTCAGAGCTCAAGAAAGAGAAGCCACCTACGCTAGAATCGTAGTTTTCAACAAAAGAGGCCGCCTCGCACGCTATGATTGTTTGTACGCATTAAGAGTGCCCTGACAAGGGTTAATGGTAGCCCGGGAGAGATTCGAACTCTCGTCAGCGGGTCCAGAGCCCGCCATGCTTGACCACTACACCACCGGGCTTCACAGGAAACCAAAACTGGATAACACTAATAAATCTAACCAGATTCCCAGGCAAAGGGTGTTATTCCTCACATCCGTAGGAACCCCTGAGTTCGTAATGCGGCCTCGCTGTTTTCTAGATATGAGCTTCGCTGCATGGGAATGCTGACTCTGCGTTGTTCGGTCTGGTGAAAGCTGACGTGGAATAGCTCTTGTTTGTTAGTTTTGATAATCTGAAAGGCGGAATCGAAAGATTTATATATGAAGACCTGTCCTTAAGCTATCTTACGGCGGCCAGATGGACGATTTCTGATTCCGAGCTCTAGGATGAGGAACATAACAATTGTGACCGGTTTTCGCCACCATAGGTCACCTAAGGTGTTGCAATGAGCAAGAGAACTTTAACTCGTCAGCGCTTGACGGACAAGTGCCCAGAGTGTGGCAGCCAGAACCTTGTTCATGACTATGACAGCGGCGAAACTATTTGCGGTGATTGTGGACTGGTTTTGCGTGAGCAGATGATGGATAAAGGCCCCGAGTGGCGAGCTTTCACGCAGGAAGAGAAAGCTTCTAGAAGCCGGGTCGGAGTGCCAACTTCATACTCTGTCCACGATAAGGGCTTGTCGACGGCAATCGGAAGGGTTGACAGAGATGCTTTTGGTCGCAAATTGCCGCTTTCAACTAGGCTACAGATGTGGCGACTGAGAAAGTGGCAAATCAGATCCAGGGTTCATTCAAGCGTTGACCGAAACCTGGCACAGGCAATGGCTGAGTTGGATCGACTGTCGGACAAGGTTTACCTTCCTGCTTCGGTTAAAGAGAAGGCCGCAGTTACATATCGCAAAGCTCTCGATAAAGGCCTAGTGCGTGGGCGTTCAATCGCAGCAATTGCGGCGGCCTCCCTGTACGCAGCTTGCCGAACAACCGGAACTCCAAGGACATTGCGAGAGATTTCAGAGGCAAGCCTAGTGGACAAGAAGGATGTTGCGCGGTGTTACAGGCTACTGCTTCGAGAGTTAGAAGTAAAGATGCCTATCGCTGATCCCCTCACGTATGTTTCAAAGATCGCTGAACGAACGGGAATCACTGGACAGACACAAGGGTCGGCGATTAAGATTCTACGTGATGCAAGACGCAAGAGAGCAGCCGCCGGAAAAGACCCTATGGGCCTGGCTGCCGCTGCATTGTATATCGCTTGCCTAATGAGTGGAGAAAAGAAAACTCAGAAGGATATTGCTGAGGCTGCCGGCGTCACTGAAGTCACGGTTAGGAATAGGTACAAGACCCTGAAGAGACAGCTGGGCTTAGAATTACCAGACTAGCTTCTTGCGCGAACCCTACAGAAGCCTGCATCTACCAATGCAATGGTGCAAGTGTAACGGTGTCTCTCCTTGTCCAGAAGCAGAGATTATGTTCTTTTCAGTATCCGTAGACCCATGAGAATTTCTTGTTGAGATAGTCGAGGTAGGGTTTGACGTTGATTTCTTCTCCAGCGATTTTCTTGATTAGAACGGGTGGGTCGTATAGGTTTCCATGTTTGTGGACGTTTTGGACTAGCCATTCTTTGATGTTGCTGAACGTGCCCTTGGTGAGTTCGTCTCTCCAGTTTGGAATGGCCTTTTCCATCACCTTAAGGATCTGTCCACTGTATATGTTGCCTAGAGCGTAGGTGGGGAAGTAGCCGAAGTAGCCGCTTGCCCAATGAGTATCCTGCATGACTCCTTCTGAATCATTCTCAATTCGTACGCCGAGGTACTCCTTGTATTTTCGATTCCAAAGCTCCGGAAGGTCTGCTACGCTTATTTTTCCTGCGATCAATTCCTGCTCGATTTCGAAGCGTATTATAACGTGAAGACAGTAGGTAACCTCGTCCGCTTCAACGCGGATCTTTGAGGGCCTTACCTCGTTGATGGCGCGGACAAAGTCATCTAAGGCGACGTTTGAGAAGGTGTTGCCTGTTAAGTGTTTTAGTTTTGGCATGAAGTACTGCCAGAATTCTCGTGATCTTCCAACAATATTTTCAACGAAGCGCGACTGCGACTCATGGAAGCCCAGAGAACATCCGTCACCTACCGGCTGAAAGATCCATTCGCGGTTGAGGTTTTGGCCGTATATTGCGTGGCCGCCTTCGTGGAGAATGGAGAACAAGGATGACGCGAGGTTGTCCTCGTAGTAGTGGGTTGTGATTCGCACATCGTCGTAATAGCCTGTGGTGAAAGGATGCTCAGTCTCGTCGATTCTTCCTCCAGCATTCTTGGAGTTGACTTCGTAGCCAATGAAGCCTGCCAGCTCGTTGGAGATTTTTTGTTGAATCTCCTGGGGAACCCTGCGTTTCGAGAATGATGTATCTGGCTTCTTGGGGGCGTCCTGGCACTTCTGCAATATTGAGACAAGCCCTCCCCTTAACTGCCTGAATATCTTGGCAATCATCTCTGCAGTCATCTTTGGCTCGAAAATGTCGATCAAAGCGTCGTAAGGTGTAGCAGTGCCTTTGACCTCCATTAGTATCTCTGCTGCCTTCTTTCTAAGCTCAAGAAGCTTCTCAAGCTCCGGCTTAAACATGGCGAAATTCTTGGCTGCCTTGGCCTTTTTCCACACGTCAACCGCTATGGCCTGTTGCCGGGCCGTCTCAACCACGAGTTCCTCAGGAAGCTTAGTCTGTTCGTCGTATTCTTTGCGAATAAGATACACATTTCTTCTTTGAAGTTGACTAAGCGTGTCGTAGTCACGATGCTTCTCAATCCTAGACAGCCAGACCTCGATCTCAGGATCAGTTGCCATCTTATGTCCAATCTGGCTGAGCAAAGCTAGCTGCTGACTACGCAGACCAATCCCTTTGGGAGGCATCTTTGTCTCCATATCCCAATTCACGATGGAGCCAACCGTACTGAGAGTAATAACGTCCTTGGTCTTCGCCATCAGCTTGTCATAATTCGACTTCAGAACATCAGTTTCATTAACCATATGATCCGCCTCACACCGATAACTGCCACGCGTAATATATCCGTTTTGTACATTTACTGACAAAGAAAACCATGCTGAGAACCTTTTTGTCAGAGGATTATTTGGCGCCCTGGCCGGGATTTGAACCCGGGTCGAGCGGGCGACAGCCGCTTATACTAGACCGGACTATACTACCAGGGCTTTTCCAAGCCAAGATTTCCTTTCCTGGATTTAAAGCTTGAGCCAGCGCGTCAACATTGAGAGTTTTCAGAGATATCGCGAATTCAGAGATACACTAAAGTTGTTAGTTTCCGACTCCTTCATCAAATCTTCAAGTATCCCTCTTTGTGCTCTATTCATCGATTCTGCTCTAAATCCGCTCCCGGTGGTGAGTTTCAAAACTGGAAATGGTTTGTATATATCTCCGTTGATTCTTGCGTCTTCCAGATTCGTGAGAAGTATCATTCTCAGAAGCCCATCTTTCATGTCGTCTACGGAAGGTAGTTTATTTGTGTTGGTATGTTTGCCTTCTATTAAGTGAAGGTCGTTTCCGTGCAGCTCCACTTCATCTGAAGTGAAGAAATATTTTCCTCCCAGATAGTTTGTAATCGTTATCGTTCCTTTTGTTCCTCTAAGCTTCTCTTTAGGTTGCTCTGTGACACTTTCCCTTGTTTGCGCTCTCCTTGCTAACTCTCTGGACATTCCGATAAAAGCCTCTTTACCTTTCAACAAGCTTTTGATCCTTCTTCTTGCAGCCTCCGAAGAATGCATCTCAACCCGGAGCTTACTTGCAAGTTCGGAATATGCGTCAAGAGCCATCTGTGCTATCTCACCGGCCTTCTCGAGTTGGGATAGGTTCCAGTGCAAGGCATCTGACTGATAAGAAAGTAGTTTTGTCACTTCCTCTTTGATGTGAGAGACATTGTATCGTTGATTTGTGATTTTATTCTCGTATCTATGGCTCTTTGAAGCTTCTTTGTAATAAGAAATGATGACGTAGACCCCTAACAAGCTCATAAGCGAGACTGTGTCCCATTGCAGAAAATCTCTGTCTCCGTTTTTTCCTTCATCCTTAACTATCGGGATTATTGTTGCCTTTCTGCCTGAATAGCCAAGAGAATCATAGACCCTGGCATAGGGATACGACCTTGTTCTTTTTGCAGATACCCACCAGCTCACTGCTATCTTGTTCCCATCTCCGATTCTAAGAAGAAACGCTGTTTCCGTAGACAGTGCCTTTTTCAGTTCTCCAAATTCGAAAGTGTGCAGACTACGTCCCATGAGTGGGGTGTATCTTATTCCAGTGATTCGTGCAGTTATGTGTAAGGGTCTCTATCTCCTCTTTCGCTTCTGTTTCTTGTTCACCCTTTTCTCCAGCTCTGCCCTAAGATGTTTGACATCTTCTCTGATGATGATCTCGAATTCCGGCGTTCTCTGGAACAGCTTTGCTTGGGCTATGCCGAGCTTTTCTTTAACAACGGAAAGAAGTTCAACGTCAACATCGTACCCCACGCATTTCCTTCCCAATTGTATTGCCACTTTCAGCGTTGTGGCAGAACCCATGAAGGGGTCAAGAACAGTCTCTCCCTTATACGAGAACAGCTTTATCAGCCTATAGGGAATTTCATCTGGAAAAGCTGCTATCCCTTTTTCGAGTCTGTTGTTGAATGGTAGAACATTGGTTATGTTCCAGACACTCAGATACCATTTTCCCTTGCTCCACTCATCAATATCGATTCTTGAAACTTCCTTCTCTTCGGTTGAGATACTACTGTAGTCGAACTCTCCTTTCTGAAAAATCAAAATGGATTCTTGAAGGTTGTCTGGATAATAATACATTGGATAAGGGTGTTGAAGCAGAACTCCACTTCTTCTACTTATACGAATGTACCCTTCTGGCTTCACCCACACTATTCTTTCTCTATATCTAAAACCCTGCTGAATGAAGATTTTAGTTATGTCAGCAACAACTGGGTATTTCCTCTTCCTTATGAGTGTGTCATCACATACAAAACAGGCAACTCTGCCATCATCAAGAACTCTCTTCAGTTCCTTCGCCACTTTTTTCATTAATGTCTTGAATTCCGAATAACTCTTGAACAAGTCCGGGTAGTCAAAAGGAGCGTTGAAGTAAGGAGGGCTTGTGACAACAAGGTGTATGCTATTCTTCTCAAGCTCGTGCATGTCTTCAGAGCTACCGAATACAACCTTGTTGTATGACATCTGAATCTACGAACAGTTTAGCAGAGTCTGATTAAAGATGTTTCTCTTTTGGCAAGCTACGGCTGAGTGGCCTCCTCAAAGCTGCATAACTCCGAATAGTGAAAGGCCCCATGTCTCTCAAGGAGAAAACTCCAATGGGAGAATGTGAAGTGCTGGCATATTTTGCCGAAATGCATAGTGCCGCGAAAAAGCAACGGTTCTTATTGATTCATGTCCGAATCTTCTGCTTTGTCTGCAAAAAGAACGAAGCCCTAGGAACTTAGAAGCCTGCTATTCTTCCCTGCTCGCACGTCTCAGCGAACGCAGTGACAAAGCGCCCCAGACAACCATGAATACTATGGCACCCCAGAATGTGATGATTAGTACCCTGAGCGCAGACATAGCCATATCTTCAAACATATTTCATCAACAGAGGATGCCTCCGAGCCCCCTAAAAGCGAAGTTCCCCAGAAGAAATGGTAGAGACCGCGAGATAATTCTGTTTAGACATATTACCGCACTCGTAGTAGTGATTTATTAGCTTTGGCTGAGCATGTTTGTTTGAACGGAGATTGGAGAAGGCTTCACTGAGCTGAGAGGAAGAGACATCTTCCCTCCTTACTTCCTCTCGGCAATGAACCAATCAAAACAGCTTTTCTGAAACCTCATAATGGACTTGAGGTTCTACTCTGAAAGTGCGCCTAGCGGGAAGACCTTAAATAACTCTTGAAGGCTCCCTGATTCTGTTTGCATTAGCGTATGAGCCCTATTTGGAAGTGGCAATCTTTGAGCAAAGAAGCGGAGTACATCGTTCGTAAGGTTGAGTTGAATAAGGATGAGGCTAGACTGGCTCAGATTTTCAGCGAGTGCTTTGGACCAACTACGCAACGACAGGTTCAGCGATGGTTCAGGCAGGCGAACAAGGCCTCTGCTGGTTGGTTCAGGTCGTTAGTTGCTGAGATAGAAGGTGAGGTTGCCAGCAGTGTCACGGTAGAGCTGAAAGAGTTGCATCTTGGCGAAGGAGTTTGCATAAAGACTGGGGGGATAGGTGGTGTTTGCACGTCTTCAGATTTTCGAAGGAAAGGCGTTGTGACAAACCTCTTCGAGCAATGTCTCAAATACGTTGAGAATTCCGGAGTCTCAAACTCCTCGCTTTACACGGGCATCATGCTGCCTGCGCATCGAATCTACACGAGAAAGGGCTTCATGAATGTTGAGAAATGGTCAGCATATGTCAAGATCCTCGACTTAGCCAGCTATTTCCGATCATGGATCCGCAATCTTAACCGCTACGTCAAATCATCTAAGATCGCTCAAGAAACGCTTCTAAATTGGGATCGCTGCATAGTCTTTGAGCTGAGAGAAAGGACAGTATGCTTCCGCTTCAAGCATGGTCGTTTCAAAACGCTACCAAAGCCTCCCCGTTCCGTAGACATCGCAGTAGCAACGACGACTGAAACGTTAGCTAGAGTAATGTGGGGTGGGGAGGAAATGAGAAAAGCCATAGAAACCCAAAAGATGCAGGTGAAGAAAGGAACAGAATCAGACTTGCATGTACTTCGGAAGATTCTGACCGGGATCTGGGATGCGTAAGATGCGTCTCGAGACCAGAGAAATGCAGCAAAGCGACGCAAAGCAGCTGCAAAAGGTTTTCCAGAGTTTTGTATCATCATACGTAGGACCCTCAGCCCGCAAGCTTGCAGCTTTCCGGCGAATGGCTAGCAAAAAAGGCAAGCTTAACTGGGTAGCTTTTGACTCTAAAGGAAAAGTCGTGGGTTACATAACTTCAACGTACGTTAAAGGGGTGAGGCAAGGGAGAATAAATGAGATAGTTGTCGATCCAGACCATGATTTCGAAGCTGTTGCGCGGCCTCTTGTAGACCGAATCCACGACATTTTCTTGGAAAAGGGCGCGGCTTCTATTCACGCAATCACCATACGAAATCCCTATTACGAGAAAATCTTCCCAGAACTTGGCTTCTTCAGCGTGAAGACCGACGCGGTCTTCATGCTTGCAGTGCACGACATTCCACGATTTCTCGACGAAGTCACCCCCATCTTTGTCCGACGACTCGAGAAACTGCACAATTGGGTTGGATGGCTGAAAGTCAACTGCGAAGGACACACCACGTTCTTCAAGAAAAAAGACAAAGAAGCCGAGCCCTACGTCTGGACAAACTACAAGATGGATATCGAAATCTCTCTCAAAGCCAATGTTCTAGCCGGCCTTCTCCTAGGTGCTCTCAACCCACAGGAAGCACTGAAAGAGGGAAGCATTCGAATAGAAACAGCATTACCCAAAGATGAGACAAACAAGTTGGTAACCACACTTTTCCCGAAGAAGCAGTTTCTGGCATTCGACTTCTGGTGAGACCGATCATGTACGTCGATGCAGGTGTTCTTGCGCCATAATGCTTCAGAATCAATCGTGACCTACTTGCAGAGTTTCAGGCGCTTGAGCAGCGGCGTTGAACTGTCTTTTTCCTTCTCCTTGTCTTTTAGCGCTGCGAAAAACGCGTGAAAAATAGTGTAGTTTTCTGATTCTATTGGCGTCTGTACTTCTTTGGATTTCTTCAAAAGCCTTCACCGTCATCAAATCTCAGGGCATTATATATCAGCGATGTTTCAATTGCAAAATATATCGATACGAACAATAAGGCAATCGCACGTGCTTTCATCGATGATGGCGGGCCCGTCGGGAATTGAACCCGAGACCCCCGGGTTAAAAGCCCGGTGCTTTAGACGTCATCTACTCTATCCTTGCTGAGCTACGGGCCCGTCGAGTCCTCCTTTAAAGATGGGTATTCTTTAAGTTTGCGTTGTGCTTTCGACGCTCGTGTCTTGGGAAAAACAGAAATCAAGCCTTCAAGTAACTTACTGAACTGAGGCTTATCGCTTGAAACGTCTCCTAGAAGGGTTAGTCATTGGCAAAATGTCCGGTCCTAGCCCATCTTTTTCGGTTGTTCATCTGATCAAGGCGCTTGGGTTGATTGCGGGGAAGCCGATTGGGCGAAATAAGCTTTCGCAAAGCCTAGCTATAGGCGAGGGCGCTACAAGGACTTTGATTGAGAGACTAAGGCTTGCTGGTTTGATTACTGTAGATCGAAAGGGTTGCGCCTTTTCGAAGAAAGGAGCAAGGCTTTGGAGGGATATGCAGAGGTTTCTTCCCAGAAAGGCCGTTTTGGGTAGAAGTGGGTTGGCGTTGGCAGAGTTTAACGTTGCCGTTCTTGTTAAAGGACACGGCAGCAAGGTTAAGCTTGGAATGGAGCAGCGGGATGCAGCTTTGATGATAGGTGCCAAAGGAGCAACCACCCTCGTCTTCAAAGATGGAAAACTGGTGATTCCACCGGACAATCGAAGCGTTGCTGAAGATTTCCCGGAAATCCACAAACAACTCGTAAATTCGCTGCAGCCAGAAGAGAATGATGTGGTGGTTATTGGTAGCGCAGATACTTTGGAGCAAGCAGAGTATGGTGCTTTGGCAGCTGCTTGGATTTTAATCGACGATCAAGAGCCTTGTTAGTAAGTGAACTTGTTTCCCCCGGCAAAGATGCGTTCCAACGTCGCGTTTAGATTAAGCATTCCATCGTTCGTTCTGGCCGAAACCGGCGTCAGAAGAAACCGGAGCCCCAGCCTGTATATAGCATGCATCATGTCGCGGCTCAGTAGGCGCTTTGCGCCATTAAGTCTCTCATCGATTGCAGTCTCCAATGCTTCTGGGTTCGCCGACCAATCAACGATCTGATCTAGCTCGTTCGGAGGTAAGAGATCGCTTTTCGACAATACGTGGGCTTGAGGAACTAGGAAGCGGTTGTAGACGGCTGCTGAGAGAAATAGGTTTGAAACGTAGTTTAGCGGGTTGACGGAGAAGATTGAATCGAAAAGATAGATTATCGCTTTTGGTTCGGTGGTCAATTCTTTTGCGATGTATGGTCCGCTAGCTCTGAAAGCGAAAAGCTCCATCTGCCCTGGGGTGTCAACTAGAAGCAAATCTGCGTCAAGCTCCTCGATTTCTGAACTCAGAGTTTCAACCTGCTCTGCTATTAGGTCGGCAGCCATAACCAAGGCGCCGTTAGGTCCTAGACCATGTTCATCCATCAAGGATGCGACGTTGACGTAGTCTCTCACGTCCAAGTCAGGGGAGTAGGGTAGCGTTGAAACGCCGGGATCTAGATTTAAGATTGCTACGTCNTGCTTGGCCATTTTCAACCATTCGGAGAAAGTTGACGAAAGAAGGCTCTTTCCCGAGCCGGCTGTGCCCACGATGAACGCGACAAACACTGGCCTTCACCCATACAAAATCTGTTTAAGACTTGCCTCCAGATATTTGCGTCTTTCGTCTGAGGATTGCACACATGTAACCGCTTAACTCAGTTATGAGCCTGGGCTCATTTGATTCTTGGCAGTCCTGCATTTTCCCCCTTTAGCCTTTGCCATCTCTGAGAGTTGTATCAACGCTCTACCGACTCGCTTCTTCGCAGGCTCAGGATCCTCAGCAGTGGTGGATATGTGAAGCTCTATTCTTGGCTTGNTCTCTGCGCCTTGGGGATGCGATTTGATATAGACATACGGATTATCGTGCATTGCTTGATCAACGAGGGGAGCCATATCTGACTCCATGACGCCGGAAACGTACAGGCTTGTTTCAAAAAAGGTTAATCCACAAGCTCGGTTCTTGAGCCGGGGAAGGAGTGATTGTTCGAAGATTGCCTTCATCTCCGATGGAACGCCCGGCAACGCGAAAACGATGGCCTCATTGTGTCTGACTGCTATTCCAGGGGCTGTGCCTACAGGATTCCGTAGAGGCTCTGCATCTTCAGGAATTGTCGCCATCTTGATTCTCGGAGGTGTCAGCTCAAGCTTTTCGCGTCCCATTTGCTCTGCGTACTCCACATATTTCTCCTTGACCATTCTCAACGCCTCGTCGCTTATTCTTAAAGGGGAGTCAAGCGCGCGGCAAATTCCCTCAAGCGTTTTATCATCGAATGTTGGTCCTAATCCTCCTGTCACAATCACAAAGTCAGGTTTTCGCCGAATCGCCTCCTGCAACGCCTCTGCGATTTCTTCGACTACGTCGCCGACAACTGTTGTTCTATTGACGGAAAGGCCGAGAGAAGTTATCCTCTTCGCTAGCCAGGTGGCGTTCGTGTTAACGGTTTTGCCGATTAGCAGCTCATTGCCTACAGATAGGATTTCGACCTTTGTAGTCATATTCTGCTCACCACAAGCGCCCGCCACGTAAGAGACACTTAATGTTGGAGAAAAATAAAAGTCAATTGCCTACGCTGAGTTTCGAACGCTACGGAGGNGATTTCACTTTATTTCTTCTTGCCAAGCCACCATTTCAGGTATTCTTTCTGCGTCTTCTTGCGCTCTTCGCTGTCCGATTCAAGCCTTGGTCTCAATTGTTGTCTGAGCTCAATCATCTCTTGATGAGTCACCGAGAGCCCGCAGCTTTTGCACACATAGCGTTTTGTCATGGAGATATAGTGCATCTCGCCGCCACATTCCGGGCAATACCGCATTTCTTCTTTTTCTTCCTTGAGATTACAGGCGAGTTCGAGGAAAAATAGCTTTTGGTTACTTCTGCTAATGTAGAATCGTTTAGCAGCTTCCTGTCCTTTCGTAAATGGGGGGGAGAAGGTTATTATCTAGATTTCCAATTCTCTAGCTTTATGGAAGTTTTGGACTTCATTGTGACTGTTATTCTTGTGACTGCCTCTGGTGCTTTGGCTCCCGGGCCCCTGTTTTTTGCGACTCTATCCCAAGGTGCGAAATCTGGAGCCAGAAGTGGGTTCGCTTTCTCTGTTGCCCATAGCATGGTGGAATTCTCCCTGGTGATGCTGTTGGCCCTGGGGCTCCTAACGATTGCTAGTGAGCAGTCGGTCAAGCTTGTCATTGGAGTCGTTGGGGGAGTAGTTCTGGTCGGTTTCGGCGTGATACAGGTTCTCAGATCGCTTTCACCTAGATTTGGAAAGCCTCAAGATAGAGAAGTTCCTTCTCGCAATCTAATCATTATGGGTTTAGCCTTCACGGGTTTGAATCCATTTTTCATTGTTTGGTGGCTCACTGTCGGGGCGCAGCTCATCATAATTTCTCTCGAGTTTCTGTCTTTAGCGGGCGTAATTCTAATGTATATCTGTCACGTGTGGATGGACTATGCTTGGCTTACAGGCGTTGCATATTTAGCTAAGATGGGGACAAGCGTTGCAGGGTTTAGGTTGTACCGAATTGTCTTGGCTTTTTTTGGCGTAGTGTTGATTTACTTCGGGCTTAATTTCCTAGTCAGCTCTTTCACGTTATGAAGTTGATGAGGCCCGCATCCTTGGCAAGCTTGATGGCCTTTTCCCTTTCGACCGGCGTTAATCGCTTTCGTAACTCAGGAATTTCATTAGCCCGCCATTCAGGCCTGTATTGAAACATGACGTTGGTGCGTGTTGCAGGCCCGAGCTGCGCGCTAATCCATCCTAGGATTTTCTTTGTGCAGCATTCCAAGTGGCCGGGCAACACAAGAACTCGAATAAGAAGTTCACCGTATTTCTTTCCATATTCATGATTTCTTGTACAGGCTTCCCAATATTCGGGGGCATTTGATATACGTTGGGCGCACTTGTTGTTTCCATACTTGAAGTCGAGGAGATATACGTCGACAAATCCTGCCAATAGCTCGGCTGTTTCTTGACTGTAGTAGGAATTCGAGTTCCAGACAACTGGCACGTTAATATCTACATGTTTGAAAGTCTCTAGCCATTGCCCAAGCCATGGCGTTGGATCTCCACCTACCAAGTTGGCGTTTCTACACCCTCTGCTGCGCAAGTGCTCGATTGCATCTGCAAGACGTAGAGGTGAGTAGATTTCTCCCGGTCCCATCCATTGTGATATTGCCCAGTTCTGACAGTGAAGGCAACGCATAGTGCATCCAAGCGTGAATATTGTTCCAGAGGGAACGAGCTCCGGTTCTTCGCCCATATGTTCAAACATTGATGAAACTGTGATTTGGCTTCCACATTTGCAGAAGCCTAGTTCACCGTCTTTTCTGTTTATGCTACATCGTCTAGTGCAGTAATGGCAGTTACCTAAGATTCGGCGTGCGATTTCAGCCTTCAAATCCAAGAAGGATTGGGCAGGGGTGGCTAATTGTTCGAAGCTAATCAGGCGGCGGTCGATCTTATTTTGGATTTCACAGAATTTCTTCAGCAGTTGGCCATGCAATTTCCACAAATCTGACGTCGAGTTATCTTCGCTGAAACTCGCCGCCAGTTTACGCGCGATCAAGAACTTAGCCATTTTGTCATTTTCCATAACGTCAAAGTATCTGGCTAGGCTCGCCCGTGCGTTCTTGTCTTTAAGCACTGCTGTCGCGTCTGGTCTCAGAAATGCCCACATATACCGGCATCAAAGAGATATTGTGGAACGTCAATTTATGTCGTTGGGATTTCGCGGTGCGAAGCCATTCTCAGAGAGAACCCAAAGGATCTAGAGACCCTTGCTGGGACATGTGTAATGGTCAGGCGGCGCTAGAACAGGGCGTGAGGATATGAAGCTCCTGTTGCGTGCAGTTGTCCCTTTATCGGTATTTTGTGACTGCATGCAGGGCAACGCATGTCTTTAGTTAGAGTCCATTTCACTATTTCGAAACCAAAGCGTTTAATCAACAGCTCGTTGCAGTTGGGGCAGTACGTGTTTTCGAGGCGGTGTCCTGGTACGTTGCCAAGGTATACGTAGTCTAGGCCGGCTTCGCGTGCTGTTGCGTATGCCTCCTCCATGACTGTTCTAGAGGTTGCTGCTTGTCCAGTCATTCTGTAGCTTGGGTGAAACCTTAACAGGTGAAATGGGGTTTCCTTGCCTAGATTGTCATGGACCCATATTGCCAGTTCTTTGATTCTATCCATCGAGTCTCCAATCTTTGGGACTACGAGGTTGGTGATTTCTATGTGGATGCTGTTTCGTTTCATTTCTATAAGAGACTCGAATATAGGTTTCACCGAAAGCACTGATGAGAAATTCTTGTAGAATTCAGGGTCTGCTGCCCCTTTGAAATCTACTGTTGCGGCGTCAAGATAGGGGGCTATAGTTCTAACGGCTTCAGGCGTCATGTAACCGTTCGTCACGAAGGTGTTGAAAAAGCCGACTCCGTGGGCAACCGAAGCAGTGTCGTAGGCATACTCGAAGAAGATCGTGGGTTCAGTGTATGTGTAGCTTATTCCTTGACAGGCATTATCCTTAGCGGCTTTTACTACTTCCTCTGGTGGCGTGTGATATCCTGAAATGTCTTGTTCTTGACTTATGACCCAGTTGTCGCAGAATTGACATCGAAAGTTGCAGCCCACTGTGGCTATTGACATTACGAGGGCTCCCGGGTGAAAGTGGGCGAGAGGCTTCTTGGTGATGGGGTCGACGACGGCAGAGCAAGCTTTGGCGTAGTTCAGGGAGTACAGTTTGCCCCTCTCGTTTTTTCGAACCATGCAGAATCCTGTTCCTCCTTCGTTTATCTTGCAGTGGCGGGCACACAGGTAGCAATGAACCCTGTTTTCGGGCAGTTGTTCGTAAAGCATGGCCTCGTGGAGAGACAACCTGTTCTTCCTCCTGAATTTATTATGGTCTTCTTTGTACATATTCTTTTTTTCGTAACGCTTAAATATTACCTTTTGGTAATTACCTTTTGGTAAGCGTATTCGGGAACGGGGAAAAAAATGAGCATCAAACTGCTGCTAGTAAAGAACAATAAGGTCCTGTTGGAGCTACCTCTGTCCGTTGAGGCCTGGCCCCAAGATCAGTTGCATCAAGAACTTGCCTCCTTTGAGGAGGAATTCGAGAGCTTCACCAGACTCTTNGANTCCCTCTCCCACCAGACTCGGCTTAGGATGGTNAAAAGACTGTTCGAGGAAGATGATTTCACCCTTACATTCACAGATTTCATAAAAGANCTCGGACTGAACCCNAAAATAGTATGGCAGAACACCAAAAAGCTATGCGAAGGCGGCTTGTTGGAAAAGGGCGAAGACGGCAGATACGGATTCTCGGAAACCGGAAAAGCGGAGTTTCTGACGCTCAGCCTCGTTCTGAGGCACTTGCGAGAGATTGTTGAAAGCATCTAATGGAGGTGAGAAGTAAATGTACGAACATTATGAGGACGACGAAATCTTCAGAGACATCGACAGCTTCTACAAACGTTTGATGAAACGCATGTTTCACGAGGTGCGGGACTTCGAAAGAGCAGTGAATAGCGGACAGCTAAAGGGACAATGGGACGTCAAACCAATAGAGAGGCCCGGAGTCAAGGGATATGTTGCCAGAGGCCGTTTCCAACTAGGCGATGGATCACTTCGCAGTCCAAGACAAGCAATAGAAGAACAACGTGATCCTCTCACAGATGTCTTCGAGGAAAAAGACAACATCAAAATCTACATGGAATTGCCTGGAGTCGACAAGAGCGATATTCAGCTAAACGTGACCGACAGCTACGCAGAAGTGAGGGCGAAAAACTTCTTCAAGACAGTAGAACTGCCGAAAAGAAGCATCGACTTTGATAAGGCATCGGCAAGCTACAATAATGGAGTGCTAGAGATCAGCGTGCCCAAGATTCAGAAGACTGCCCCAGAAGAGAAAAAGCGAACCATAAAGATAGAATGAAAGGAGAACCGCTATGGTAGAAGCTGAGATACTAAACGTAGATTATAACAGATACGTGAAAATGCTGGGCACAGCACATTTCACCAGACGGAGCCTATCGGAAGCCTACGACGCTGTGGAAAAACTGAAGCCTACAGACTTAGCCGTAGAGCTGGACTTGCAGAGGTTTCAATTCTTGAATCTGCAGTGCGCGAACTGCGAACAACGCTCGTCCTGTAAAGGACGATGTGAGTTTGTTGGCGCTGCCGACGCGTTGGGCAACGTAGATGCCAACATCTGGCTGATTGATATGTCCGAAGAGGAAATCTCCACCAGGGTTCGACGACTGCTTCCCCTCTCCTGGCAATGGTGGACCTCTCTGGTTAGCTTTCCCTTTTGGCATAGGGACGTTGACGAAACAGAGTTGTGGGAGAGGGGACTAAAAGAGGAAGTTCTAGACCGCCACACTGAGAGGCTGAAAGCTCTGCGAGCAAGAGCTCCTCATGTTTGGCGAGTTCTTATAGATGAGCGAAACGCACTGATGGCCGCTCGATTAGGATGGATCGTCACCCAGAAACTGAACAAAGGCGAAAAAGTGGAAGTTTTAACTCTGACTGGCGCCGCCCACGTCGAAGGCATAAAGGAGTTGCTTAGCTCCCCATACAAGATCAAAGAGGATATACGCAGGTTAGGGTTGAGATTCACAGCTCCAACTCTAATCAGAAGGGTCAGTGTGAACTAGCCACACGCACTCACGAAATGTTTTGCCGCCAGTCTCGTTTTTCAAGCTTCTGAAATTTTAAGCTCGTGACACCCATGCAAGCCCCAGAACGCATTCTGTGCCTAACCTTTACGGCGCTTTGTTGTGTCGGGCTAGCTTTATGATTGTGCCTGTCTGAATGTGCACATTGTTTAGTCGAACAGTGGATAACTGGCACAGGTTACAGAACTCGATTATTGAACACCATGCACGCGTCAACTGAAGACACTGCGGTTCGTCGTTATCGCCCGCAGACAAAAAAAGGCAGGGATTTGACTTTTTTCCCTAGAAAAGGATTCTTCTGTTTCATTCTTGAGACGAAACACATATATACGGTTTACATGGGTTTTAAAGAGTTTTTGAGGACGCAACACGTACAATGCTGCTCGAGGGCAAACGAAAGGGACGAAAACGAATGGGATAAAGGGAGTTGCGAAGAACGCTGCGAATAGATAGAGGAGTAGTAAAATAATGCCCAAGAAGAAGGGATCAAAGAAGAAAGGAAAGAAAACGAAGAAGTAGGGCTGTAAGAAGCCCTCCGCTTCCCCCTTTTTCCTTTGTAAGGCAAAAGCTTCTTTTGAGAGCCTCATAACCTGCATGTTCCATGAGAATTCATTCAGGCACGCAAACACGTTTTGGAAAGGCTAACTCTTAAATCCACAGCGCTGCACTTCAATACATTCGAAAGTAAGCTAAAGGAGATAAAGATCGAATGCCAACGTGGATTTGTGCAGATTGTGGAAATGAATACACAGGTAGATGCCGTCAGCCAAAATGCCCAAAATGCGGTGCACCGAAAGAGAAACACAAGAAGGCGTGATAGCATATCTGCCATTTGGAAATCCCCACCACTGATCTGAAAAAGTCTGGTGAATTTTATAGGAAGCTCTTCGGCTGGGAAATCGATTACGGTTGGGGTCCTGACTACGCTGTCTTCAACACAGGCGAAGGAGTGCTAACAGGAGGAGGACTGGACAGAAAGGATAAGATCGCACCTGGAAACATAATCATTTACGTCCAAGTTAATGACATCAACGGAATGCTTGACAAAGCTGAGAAGCTCGGCGGCGAGAAAGTGCAGGAGAAGAGAGAAATCTCAAACGTGGGCTGGTTCGGCCTCTTCAAAGACTTAGATGGCAACACCATAGGCTTATTCACCTCAAAACAATAGGCTGCCTCTTTTTTCACAAACTGCAAGCGATTACTGAACTCTAACGCGCCCAGCTCTCTCTTTTGAGCTCCCTAGCAAGTGGCGTGAACGACGAAGGTTCGGGGTTCCTAGACGCTAGCTTTCGGTGGTCGTCTGTTTCTTTCGCTTTGGGATTAGGCCAGCCTTGTCAGCCGCAGTATAGATTATCCATATTATGATTCCGAATATAGCTCCATTGAAGACTGCGACAATTAGTGTGGTTGCCGGTATTCCAAGCACTTGGTAATCTGTTTCCGCTCCCACTACAGCATCATAGATCAATCTTCCAGGTGGAAGGTCTTGGTATCCAAGAGTCACAACGAAAAATATCAGGAAAGCCACAACGAATATGATTGCGCCTCTCAAGATTCCATCCTCACAGTTGTATGGAAAGAATCCTATGATTTGATGCTCATATAACACTTTTGCAAGGGCAGGTCAGCTTGGCGCCTCCTTGGTGATTACTGGAAACTAAAACGGATTGTGCTACAAGAATCATAGTACGAACCATCGGAGGGCAATTCATGTCAAGCGGTCTGCTAGAAAGGAATCATCCTCATCCAAATGACCACAATTATGGCAAGAGCTATGAGTGCTGAGACTATCCAAAAGGCTATGATTTGCCAGATGTCGAAGCCTGTTGGATAGAAGGCAAGGTATGTTATCGTGAGTATCAACCAGCACCAGATTACAATGATTGTTCCTGCGATTCGTGCTCGAAGTGCTACCATGATCTTATGTATGACAGTGGATCGTTTAATATCGTTTGCTCCTCTCCAAGGTCATTCGTTGGGTCAGTCATTCTTCTATGTATGCAGGATTCGTGGAAGTTGGGATAGTTCCCTAATCTCGTGGTCTGGCGCGGTCTTGGAGTCATTCCTTTGAAGGTCGGTTCCAGCGTCATTCAGCCACACTGTTTTCATTCCAATTGCCTTTGCACCCGCGACATCGGTTTCCAGAAGATCACCGATGTGGATGGCTCCAGCTGGGTTGACTTGCAGCGTATTTATGGCTTTTCTGAAGATCACAGGGCAAGGTTTAGTGAAACCCACCTCATCTGAGAAAATCGTACATGCAAAGTAACGTAGGATCGTGTGATGCTCTAAGACTCTTCTGAGGATTCGTCCAGGAGTTATGCCAGTATTAGATATCAAGCCAATTCTGTAGCGGTTGTGCAGCTTCTTCAGCACCATCCTGGTGCCCTCACGTAGAGGTGGCGGATCATGCAGAATGGCTTCTTCGAATCGCTCCACAGCCTCACTTTTCGAACCAATGGACAGGCTAACATTTAAAGACTTCAAAACGAACTCAATTACGTTTGCCGCTGATATGTATTGGTGCTTTCTATCGCTTTCCCACAGTTCATTGAAGCATATCAGTGCAGATTGATACGAATTCCGAATAACCATTTTGTCGACGATGATGCCCTCTTCCTTCAAGGCCCGCTCCAAAGCGTCTACTCTGTGTTCTCCATAATGTCTGTCGCATAGAATGGTGTTCCACAAATCGAAAGTAACTGCCTTGTCCATCAACTCAACCCAGAGAAGTTGTAGAGATACTGGGAAAAGGCTGTGCAGAAACGAGCGGGTAATGACCTAGTTACTGTGCGCTGGCGCGTTTCCTACGGGTGGTTTCCTGGAGTTCGTTTCTCCTCCTAGAATATTTCTGGCTTTCTTCAGAATTTCCCTTTCGCTTGTATAGGTTACGGTCTGGATGGCCTTCGAAATCGGAAACCATTTGACTTTGGCGACTTCGTAGTCGTGATCTTGCAGGGAGCCTCCAACATATTTAAGAAGGTAGAAGTGAACCGTCTTGGAATAGCGTTTTCTTCGGGTGAAAGAGTAGCTTATCTTGCCGATTTTTTTGACCATTTCGCCTTCTAAGCCTGTTTCCTCTCTGACTTCTCTCAAGGCTGTTTCTTCTGCGGTTTCGGCTTTTTCAATCAGCCCTTTGGGCAACCCCCAGTTCCTTCCCGTATAGATCAACGCAACTTCATACTGCCCGTCGGACTGTCTAAAAATAACGCCTCCTGAGGATACCAGCCGCTGAGTCCTCAACTCGTTGCGTCCTCCATTTCGCTCTTCGCTCCACTCTCCGGCATTTAGTCTGTTTAGCCTGTATAAGGTTGGATCTCCTCTTTAGTTTTATTGGAAGATAGGCGAGCGCATTTGGCTTTCTTTGGAGAAGTCATAAGAACTAGTAGTGGAAGAAGACTATCGAGTGGCGATCAGGATTGCTTGAAGGCAGAAGAGTTCGGTTGCGCAGTTTTGAACTTTCAGACGTCGATGAGATTATGAAGTATTGGAACAGTGTGGAACTGAGAAGACTTCTGGGAAGTGTAGATCGAGGGCCGGCGGCTCGCAACGAGGAAGAGGAATGGATTCGGAGCACTTGGAAACAGCGACAAGAAAGGAGAGCTTTCACATTTGCTTTGGAAGCCATGGCTGATAACAAGCTCATAGGAGGAACAGGTCTTTTCAACATCGATTGGACCAGTAGATCGGCTGAAGTAGGAATAAGCATTTACACTCCTGAATATTGGGGCAAAGGTTATGGAACCGAAGCTATGAACCTGATCTTAGGCTTTGCCTTTCGAGACTTAAACCTGAATCGAGTTCAACTCGAAGCCTTTGACTTCAATAAGCGAGCTCAGAAATGTTACTTGAAAGTTGGATTCAAAGAAGTTGGGAGAAAAAGAAAGACCCGCTTCATAGATGGAAAATACCGTGACTGTATTGTGATGGACATTCTGAGAGAGGAATGGCACCAAGGGAACGACTAGTACGTGTACATTCGAGCATTGGGGTCTAACTAGCAGACGTCTCGCGACAATCGTGACGCAGCGCGCCTCAGAGCGTTGAACTACTGTCTATGGAGTGTATTCTTCTCCGTAGTGCCCACACACTAGTACAACATCGTAGATGTCTACGACTCCATAAGGTTCTGCTATGTCACAACGCCGGTCCCAATTAGGATCCGAAGGTTTGGCAGTATATGCTCCGCAGATCAACACGGCATCATAGATGTCTACTTTGAAATCAAAGTTGACGTCTGCTGCACAGTAGGGGTTGAGCACGGGGTATTGAAACTGACCGCTTGCGCTCCAATGAGGGATCTCCATCATTACTCCCATGATCCAGAAGGTTGCAAGGTCAATCGAATCTAAACTGATGGCACATGTACCATGTTGTCTAACAAAGAAAGTCATCGTGAAGACTGTTGCATTCAAGCTAGGGCAGTTGAATGGCTCCGCCGGGTTTTGAGAAGCTTTGGCGATCCAGTAAGTTCCAGCCTCCGGGTTAACCTCGTCCTTAACGTCCCATATTGGCTTGTGTAATATGCCATCTGGATAATGCTCTACGGGGATCTTCACCGTGTGACTTACATATTCGAGAATAGCAGGATTCCAGCTCAGTCGAATGTCCAAGCCGAAGAGGTTGCCGAGAGAGTAGTTGTAGCATATGCCAGGGGATCCAAGAGGCTCACCAGGATCCCAAGCCTCGTCGGTTGAGTAGAAGTTGTTGGAAAGGTTAAGAATCCTTACACTAATAGAGAAAGTCTCGCCAGGAGCTGCCGAAGTGTTCTGAGGATCAACGTACACAATAGGCATTTCTCTTGGAAAGTCGAATGAAGCTTTGGCATCAGTGGAATTCCATTCGAGTGCCAAAATCAACCCACTAATAAGAAGCAAAGTTGTTAAGGCTGCTGAGAATACTCTTTTCATTTCTCTCCCAAATACAGTAAGCTTCGGAACCTATTATCACTTTCGTAGCGTCTTACCAAAAGCAGTTTGCTGAACTCCTAGCATGCACGCCATTTTGAAGCCTCCTACGGAAGTCATAAAAATAGTGAGAGAAGAGAATAGATTGAGTCTCCAGACCCTACACGAATTGGGAGAATCAGATGCGGAGCGAAGAAGAGCTTTCTAAGGATGCCGCTAGGAAATTTCTCGTTCATAGGCAGTTCTTTCTCCAAGAGAAGGGCAAAGATGGAACGTTGAAAGCAGTTAAAAACCTAGAGTGCGTGCAAAGAGATCCAATTAGCGTGATTCATTGTAATCAACATCTGGTTCTTCACAACAGGGTTACGGATTATAGTCCCCGCTACCTCGAAGAGCTTCTCTATAAAGATAGACTGTTGTTTGAGTATTGGTGCAACGAGAAATCCGTAATACCGATTGAGGATTTCCCTTATTTTCGCTACAGAATGCGGAATCCTTCGCAGTTTCATTCACCCTTTTATGAACGTATCAAAAGGAGAAGACAGGAACTGAAAGATCATCTTTCGCTCGTTTTGTCGGAGATTAGGAAGCAGGGACCACTCTCATCAAGAGAACTCAAGCAAAGCGGGAGGTGGGAGGCAGAATGGCTACAAGCGTCTTAAACTTACTGTGGGATTTCGGGGAACTCATGATTCATCATGAGGAGGGAAACAGGCGATATTTTGACCTAACGGAACACGTGCTTCCATCTAACGTTGACAGCTGGACTCCTACTAAAGAAGAGTTTGAACAATTCATGGTTGAGAAGTATATAAGAGCCCACGGTCTTGCCGACACGCGCAATTGGCGGTTTGGCTGGTTACCATTAAAGGCCTTTCAAAGAAAAGCCATTGTGGAGGAGATGGTCAAAGAGGGAAAATTGATCCCAGTCAGGATTGAAGGCGTCAAACATGTCTATCATGTTATCAAAGGGCATTTTAGTTTTCTCAAAAGCCCAGATCAGGCTGGAAAGGACAGAGTCTATTTTATCGCCCCATTGGACAATCTTATATGGAACCGTAAAGCGATTTTAGAGATCTTTGACTTCAGCTATTCATGGGAAGTGTATAAGGTTCCGGACCGCCGAATCTACGGATACTACGTTATGCCGATTCTCTTTGACTCGCGTTTTGTTGGAAGACTTGATCCGAAACTTGATAGGAAGAACAGCATGTTGATTATCAATTCCATATGGTTAGAAAAGGACAAGCTTGACATGGAAACCTTTCTAGAAGCATTTTCAGCCACACTTAAGAGATTCCTCAGGTTCCACAATGCATCGAGATTCACGATTAAAAGAAGTGAACCAAGAGCATTTCGAAAGGACTTGATTACTAAGCTGAAGCATTAGTGTACTCGAGTGCGTGCGAAGCTGTCTTACTGGGTTGTGTGCCGATTTTTTCCAATAACTCGAACCCGGTTAGATGAATCTGGCTTCCACATTTAATGCATTTAAGAATCAGCTTCTCTAGATCGTCTCCTTTCATGACTGTCTCTATTATAGTGAAGACTTCGTCTGTTTCATCATCTGGAGAAATCTCAGTCCCGCATTTTGGGCACCTAATTTCCCCATTTCCTTTAACCGAAGTCAAGTTGACAACATAGGATCCCATTTTTTGCCTCTGCTTCTAGCTACTCTAATACTGAAGATAGTCAGCTAAATAATTAAGATTTTAGAGGAAGTAGCTACACTTGATGCCTTGCGTTTGTCTTCAAATCGTCTAACCGGCATATAGTGGAGGGGGGGCTTGCAGCTTGAACGTCACTGGGAAAGCGATTCACAAATTCGGGCTGGAAATGAGAGCTGCTGTAAACTGGGCTTGACTTTCTGTTTGCAGTAAAAGAAGGCGGCATGCCACCAACCAGCCAAACGGTTTCATTCGATTTCAGAAACGTTTTTAACGCAATTCTTCAGATTCCCACAGACTCGAGTGGAATCCGATGGATCTGGCGACTTCGCTCGTGGCAGTCGGCTTGGCGATGGACTCTTTCTCAGTATCTATTGCCAATGGAATGGCAAGAAGGAAGTTTCAAATTAGCAATGCGCTTAAGATAGCTTTTTTCTTCGGCGGCTTTCAAGGAGTCATGCTGCTAATCGGATGGTCGATGGGGGTCTACGTAATGGATTTCATCGCGGTTTTGATCATTGGATAGCATTCCTGCTTCTGTTACTGATTGGTTGCAGAATGATCTACGAATCCTTCAGAGAAGGATCGGAGAAGCTGATCTCCTCTCTGGGCATTGGGGTCCTACTGGTCTTGTCTGTCGCCACAAGCATTGATGCCTTGGCTGTTGGATTGAGCCTGTCTTTNCTGAAGGTTGAAGTTTTAGCTCCTGCAGCGGTGACTGCGATAATAACTTTTTTTCTTTCGTATTCAGGGGTTTATTTAGGCGACAGATTTAGTCATCTTGTCAAGAATAGGGTTGAGGCTCTAGGGGCCTTATACTCATTGCTATAGGAATAAAGGTGCTGGCTGAACACCTAGGACTGGTCTAATCGAAAGAATCTCATCGCTAGAATTCTGCAGAAGAAAAAAGGGTGCTTTCGGACGGTTCAGCTTGAAGCTCTCTTTGGTGGAAGATTAGCTTGATCCTCAAGCCATCCTGGATGGACTCCTACAGATTTTTTCAGTGTTGGACAAGGGAAATCTTTGCACTCTGTGCAGAAAAGAAGTTGTCTGTCTTTCCTACAGCAATCGAATATCTTGCAGTTTGCTCTGTCTTCACTACCGCATCCCCCGCATTTCTTATTCATATAGTATCGGCATGAGCCACAGTATAGTAAACAAGCGGTTGCCAAGGTATCGTTTGGCACAACACACTACTCCGCTCATCTGGGAAGCAGATGACTGACTTATGTCTTGTCCTCTACTCGTGCGCTTCATCAGAAGAACCTATGTCATCTATTTTGTCGAACTAGAGCGTCTAGGGATTGAGTTCTCCTCTGAAGCTCTTTCTCGTACACACAATTCATGCACACACAAGCCTTCGGCTAATGTTAGGCGTCGTTATGTTGGGCTTGATAGTATTGGGCTGAAGCTTCTTCCGCAGCTGTAAACTCAAATCTTAAATAATGAATTCTCAGCCAGGGTGTTTGGAGATTGTTATGGTTAGCCAGGCGCTGGTCGGTAGATGCGGCATATATTGTGGTTCATGTGGATTGTACAGAGCCTACAAGGATGGAGGGGAATATTTGAGGCAGATCTCAAAGAAATGGGAAATGCCAATAGAAAAGATCCGATGCGAAGGCTGCCATGCTTTGACTCCTGACTGTGCCGGATCTCAATGTAGAATCGTGAAGTGCCTGAATGCGAAGAGTCTTGAGTACTGCTTCGAATGCCCGGAGTATGAGAAACGGTCGTGCGAGAAGTTTGAGGAACTCGCAAAGAGATGGGGTACTGACAACGTAAGCCTGAGAACTAATCTGGATCGAATAAGGGCAGGAGAGGTTGAAGCTTGGCTGTCGGAATGCTCTGAGAGATTTCGATGTCCAAAATGTGGCAAACCACTCCCAGTATCCGGCTGGAACGTCGTGAAGAAATGCTACCACTGCGAAGCAAGCCTGTCATGATGAAATGCCATGCAACTTTCGCGCGCGTGGCCCAAGCGACACGCTATACACGTATGATGTNTGCTTGGTGCTTTCGCAGAGCTTATTCGACAACTTTTTCTGGTTGAGCCGAGACTTGCGGTTGAGCTGAAACCATTTGCCTAGCACGTGCTAGCTGTACTCCGCATCTTGCGCAGTAGATCGCATCTTTCGGGTTTCTTCCTCCACATTCATGACAATAAACACCTTGGGACATTGTCTCTGTAGTTCTCGGTCTTCCCTGTTCCACGTAATCTGTCAGTAGCAATGCTCCTTGAATCATCAGGAAAAGCCCTACTATCCACACCAGAAGATTCGGTAACAGTATGACCATTAGCCCGAAAATGATACAGACTGCCGCCAGCGCAGGCTTGGAAATAGTTATGCCAACTTTCTTCAGCCCTTCATCTACATAGTCAGCCATAAATCTACTCTCCGAAGGATAGGTCTCAATGTCAAGTTTCTTAACAATTATGAAGCAAGAATCAGTATAGGAGTTCTGATTGCCAATCATGCTCTTGCTTTTCACTCCACGTACGCATTAAACAGCAGTCCAATTCTCTGCAGGAAAAAGCAGAGCTCACAAAACATGCATTCAGGGCTGGTGGCCGCTTGATGTTTCGACTGCTCGCAACGCGCTGTAAACTATTAGAATCCCAAAGAGAATTATTATCCAGGTCACAAGCAGCTCCAGCAAGCTTGCTCTCAGAAGCAAGACCAATATGATGGCCCCAATCGTCATTAATGCTAGCAAGGTTTTGTCTTGCATCATCCCAGGACTGGTCATCGGTAACCGCCTTCTGAATACTCTGTACTCACCCATCCATAAAAGCATTAAAAAGCTCCGATGCTTCCGCAAACCGCGTGGAGACATCGCATTAGTGTATACTTATGGCGAAGAAGTATGCCATCTCCAAGCAGTCAACAAGAAAAGGAAAGCCTACGAAAGCGGCGAGCCCTAAGTTCTAACCACAACCGTAAAATTGAAAGGTGCGTTTTCACTCTGAATAAATCATAAGGAGGAGTTATTCATTGAACCAGGGTTTCCCTGAAGTCATAACTAATTTGCCAGAGGCACACATCGAGTTCAAGGGTGTCAGAGGATGGATAGCTCAAGGTAAGGACCATCAAATAGTCTTTTTTCAAATGGAGCCCTCAAGAGAAGTACCAGAGCATAGCCATAGTTACCCTCAGTGGGGAATCGTAGTGGAAGGGAAAATGGAGCTAACCATCAACAATAAAAGCAAAATCTATGAAAAGGGCGATGATTACTTGATTCCAGCCAACGCTAAACATTCCGCGAAGTTCCTAACCAAATGCAATGTAGTCGACTTCTTCAGTGAAAAAGCAAGATACAAACCTAAACCAGGCTCTTGAAAGATCAGGGTTTTCTGGGCTAATTGGATTTCTTCCGTAAGTCATAAGAACTCATCTTAGAAAACTATGTTTCAAAGGAATGATAGAATGATAGATAAGAGCTTTCTTGCACCGTGTGGTTCGTGTTGTGGGACTTGTGAGTTCCTGAACAGAAGAGAAAGACCAAGTTGTTCAGGATGTGGTAACCAGAGTGGGCATGTTTTCTGGGGGGAATGCAAACTGTACGCTTGTGCTTGGGCTAAAGAGGTGGATCATTGTGGGGACTGCGAAGATTTCCCGTGCGAATTGTTTGTGAACCAGTTTGACCCAGCTCACGGTCAGAAGAGTGCTCTAACAAGAGCGGGGCTCTTGGCCTATCGCAAAAGAGCGGGAACACAGAAGTATATCGAAATCGTTAGGAAACTTGAAGAAGAGGAGAAGCAGAGGTCAACATCTCATCAGCAATAACATGACTTCGGTTAAGGGCTCTAGAGTGCAGAGGAAGGCAGGATTCACAGGAGTTGCAGTCTGGATTAGGGTCTGGAGTCCTTGGCACACGCTAATAACCGAGGTCACAGGTTTATGAATAGCGTGAATGGTGAACCAAGTTGCAGGTAAATAAGTGTCTGAAGTGTGTGGACTTCCCTTGTGAAGATGTGGACAAGCGTAGCTATCAGATTCCTTCGATAGAGATCACGCCTAGCGACATTAAGACACTTATGATCTCTGAAGCACCTCCGCCCGAGTTGAAAGACTATTTCTATGCCAACGGTAACCCATTTTATGTGCAGACAACTCTGCAAGCGTTCAGGGACGCAGGATTTGACGTCTCTTCAATAGATGACGTTTTGAACTTGGGAGTGTACATGACTACGGCTATAAAGTGTGGAAAAACAGCATACTCCATTTCCTCCAAAACCACAGACAATTGCTCCATAATACTGGAGGATGAAATCAACCTGTTTCCCAACGTCAAGTCCATCCTACTTATGGGAGACACCGCGATCAAGGCACTAAACTACATCTCAAAGAGAAACACGGGTAGCAGGATCATCCCCAGCGGTTCCACCTACAAGATAAGGAAGGGAGAATATTTCTACAAAAAGCACAGAGTATTCCCATCTTATCTGCAGACCGGCAAGAGTTACCTGATTGAAAAGTCCAAACGGAAGATGATAGCTGAAGACCTAAGAGCAGCAATCGAAGTTCGCTGACAATCTTTTGAGAATCATACGTTGCACGCGCTAGGATGCAGCTTGCTCCATGACTGGTGACTACGTAGTTGATGAAGACCATGAATGCTATCCAAAACAGGAGAAGAGACAGCAAAGGGCTAACGCAGATTACATAAAAGCCAATCTTTCGATAACGCATGTATCTCTCAGTGTTCCTATGTGCATTCGCCTATTTCAAACTATAAGCTCATAGTCACTGGTAACTCAGATACACTTAGACATACAAGCGAATGTTAGAGGTGCACTGGCTGAAGCATTAGGGATTGAACCTCGCCCACCGCGTACGGGCACAAGTCATAAAAAGCCTTGAAGTGGGTATATTAATGATGCATATGGAGAAGCTGAAGGATATTGACCTTAGGATTCTCTTCGAGTTGATGAAAAACTCAAAAACTAGTGACAGGCAACTTGCCAAGAAAATGAAAGTTTCTCAGCCTACAATCACCAGAAGGAGAGCAAAGCTAGAAAAAGGAGCCATTGACGGATACACTGCAATCCCGAATTGGGAGAAACTTGGATATGAAATACTTGCCATCACCCTCATCAAAAGCATGAGAGTCTTCACTTCCAAGAAATATCGGGACCTCCGAAGTCAAGGGTTGGATTGGCTCAACAAGCAGGGCAACATCATTATGGGTGGTGCTTGTGAAGGAATGGGCATTAACTCTTTCATCATTTCTCTTCACAAGAGCTACTCAGATCACAGCGCATTCATGCTTAAACTCAGACTTGAAATGGGAGACTTCATTGACGACGTTCAGACTCTCCTAGTGGACCTCACGGAAAACGCACGTTTGAAGCCTCTACATTTGAAGTACTTAGCAGAAGCCGAATAACCCTAGCGAGTTGGATCTTCCAAGTCATATCAAACTATGCAGATACTCCAGGCTTAGCTACGAATAATGCCTGGTAGTTGCCTTGAGCCAGAGAGCCATTTGCTCCAGATTACTTGCTGTCAAAGAAGACTTGAGAACGCAGAAACAGAACCTTGAAGGCTGTCGGCCGGTTCGAACGTTCTTACCTCTGAAGGGAATACCTGAAGCGAAGAAGAAATCGATGTACGCATGCAACCTAGGAAGTGTGTTCTTCCCCGTAGCTGTCGCATATGAGTACTACATCGTAGATGTCTATGATTCCACAGGGTTCCACAATGTCACAGTGAGGATTCCATTTAGGATCTGATGGTGTAGATAGATAGGCACCAGAGATTAGCACAACGTCGTAAATATCCACTTTGAGGTCGTGGTTGACATCTGCTGAGTTCCAGTAAGGGTTCATTAAGGGGTAATCGTCGCGCACATATACTGGATCTGGCCTGTAGGGTGTGTCACCGATTCCATCTCCATCTGCATCTGTGCCAGTGTAATCCCACCAGTAATTGCCCTCGCAACCGTTGTCCCAGATATTGTTTCCGTTGTCTTTAGCGTTGACGGGGCTGTTGTGGATGAAGTTATTGTGGTAGATCATATTTCCCACAGTATTGTCATCCAACTCCAAGCCTGCACCTGTGAAGAATTGGCTAAGACTGTGTTCTATGATGTTACCTGTCACGATGTTGAAGCAGGAATTGCCGAAGCCCATGCCCCACATGTAGCTGAACTTGACTAGGTTGCTCTTAATGGTGTTGTTGCAGGAATCACTTGTGCCGATGCCAACGGTGTTGTTCAGCAACTTGTTGCTGCAAATGAAGTTGAAGTGGGAGTTGGCTAAAACTAGTCCGTTCTCACACATTTGCATTACGTTACCAGTGACTGCACATCCTGTTGAGTTCAGCATCACCAAGCCCCGTTTCGAAGTGTTCTGAATGGTGAAGGCGCTGAGGTTAACCTTGTCTGAGCTTATCGCAATAATGTCAGATTCAACTCCACATCCATCAATTACTGCTGTGTGAACGTTTTCACCAACCAACGAAATGGATTTGTTGACAACTATCTGTTCCAAATAGGTTCCACTTCTTACAAAGACTGTGTCTCCACCGCCTGCTGCATTAATAGCTTCTTGAATAGATGAATAATCATCTGGGACGATAATTTCCGGTGAAACAACAAACGTTGCGTTTTTCACTGAAGATTCCCACACTTCAAAGAAGAAATTGTATTCGCCACAAGGCAAGTCATCTAGGTTGTAAGTGTGAGATACTGCAATGATAACTGGGAAAGATAATCCAGTGTATCTCCAGACTTCAGCATCAACAGATATGTTATTTGCAGTGGTGTTTGGTGTTCCCCAGCTGGAAATGTTGAATCCCGTATTGGGGAACTCAATTGTAATGTTCATGTATGAAATGCCGGAATGCCGCCAATAGATCAATCCCACTTGACTGGAATCAGGGATGTATGGAACAAATTCTTCAAATTGCGCTTCAACTTCAATCGAGAGTACGGTTACCAACAAGGTTATCATGAATGCCGAACTTAGCTTTCCCATTTTCTCCCAGAGTGAATATGCTTTGGAGACTATTATTGTTTTTGAAAGGGCCTTCTAGTTGCTACTATATATAAGGAAAAGCTACGGACTCGAAATTCGTCCAGGACGAAAAATGCTTCCACACGAAGAATAAAAGAGCAACGTCTGAATGCGTCTAGTGAACTTGCGGTTCTACTTCTTTCTAGCTATTGCCTGCAAATGCGCACCTAGTGGAGCTGCATCAGGCTGCTCAGAAAAAGCTAACTCAAGTTGCAGTATGTCAGATTCTAGTTCTTTTGGTACATCAGTTCTCATGAAGAACTTCGGTGAAAATCTTAGGGGAATTGAAGCGATCTTGCAGAAGAGTCTCTCCACTTGAAGCCGATTATCTTCCAAAAGACTTTTGAACTCTGCGGGGGTTAGGCTGAAGATTTTGATGGAGGATTCTTTGGAGAGCATATCATACTCTCGTCTGCTGAGGATTTTGCATGCCAAGGAAAGAATGTCAGGGTTCTCTATCGGACTATCTGGAAGATGAGCTAGGGTTTGGACTAGTCTATTCTGAGCTGACAGCATAATGAGGGCTTCCCTCTTTAGGGCTCTGGCTAGCTCAGCTACAACTTGATTGGGTTGCTCGAAAAGGAAGAGAGCATGCTCGCACAGAATGAAGTCAAAGGTTTCATCTGGATAGTCCAGCTTTCTCATGTCAGCCTTCCGAATTTCAACCCGATCCTGCAAGCCTTCCATCACAACTCTCTCTCGGGCAATCTTCAACATCTTCTCAGAGATATCCAGCAGCACAACTCTGCATCCTTTCTTAGCCATTGGAATGGCCCAGACACCTGTTCCACCTCCAGCATCCAAAACCAAGCTGCTTGGATCTGAGGGAACAAGAGGTTCTAGATACTTCCAGGTAATCGCATCGCAGATTCTGAGAGCCAAGTTCTTACGGGCAGCCTCATACTTGCCTGACCTTTCATCATAATGCTTTTCTACAGCTTCCATTTCCGCACATCTCCCCAGATCAAGATAGAGGCCGGCACCACGAGTATTAAACTCTTTAAGTCCTGCAGCCTAAAGAAAGGCAGAGTCCTCGGAGCATCAGATTAGCCTAGGTTTTTCCACAAGTCATAAAACTGAAATACTTGAAGATATGTCAAATCGCAGAGGTAAAAGGTTGGTGGCGTTATGAAAAAGCTTGCGCTCTTCTGTGTCTGTTGTTTGATTATGTCTTTTGTGTTGAATGGACTGAGACTCATTCCACTTGCTCACGGACGTTCTTACCCTTGGACAAATGCCTCCCTTAGGTCAGTCTTCATGTTGAACTCAAGCAATGTATGGACAGTCGGTCAGAGTGGAACTGCCCTACGATGGAACGGGTTGGTTTGGAAAACAGTTGCTAGTCCTACAAGTTCATGGCTCCAATCAGTGTTTATGAATAACGAGGCTGATGGTTGGGCAGTGGGTTCTGGTGGTGCAATCATACATTGGAATGGAACTTCTTGGGAAACTACACAGAGCCCAACGGCGGAGAATCTATATGACATATTCATGGCCAATCCCAACGAAGGTTGGGCAGTAGGCTGGGATGGGACCACTGTCCATTGGAACGGTACAGTTTGGAGAAGAATTTCAAGCCCAACGACTACGATTCTCTTTTCAGTCTACATAGCAGACAGCAGTGACGTGTGGGCTGTAGGCTCTGGGGGAACGATAATTCACTTCAATGGAACTGCATGGAATCACGTCCCNTGCCCCACAACATCCAGTCTTCACGACATCTTTATGATTACCCCAAATGAAGGCTGGGGAGTGGGCTCTGNGGGAACGATAATTCATTTTAATGGAACCTCTTGGAGCAATGCTTCCAGTCCAACAACAAATGGGTTGAGGTCAGTCTTCATGTTGAACTCTACTGANGGTTGGGCTGTAGGCGATTCAGGAACTNTAATTCGTTGGAATGGNACTAATTGGAATAGTGTCTCAAGTTCTGTAACAGGCTGGTTCTTCTCGGTGTTTATGATTAATGATAATGATGGGTGGGCTGTAGGAGACTTTGGTTCGATAATTCATTGGGACGGAGTTGAATGGGTTCAGAGTACCACTTCAATATATCAAGGTGATCTGATCATATCGGGTGATGATGTTTTTGTCATTGAAGATGAAAGGTTTGACATCAATGGAAGTATAATCGTCGAGGAAAATGCCACGTTGATTCTAAGAAATGCTTCACTTAACTTTGTGCAAGCAACGAACAATCAATTCAATCTTACTCTGCGAAATCCAGCAAATGGCAATCCACGCCTGTTAGCCTACAACTCTACAATAGATTCAAACGCAGGTCTTCGCTTCACTCTCGAGGGGAACAGCACTGCAGGTTTGAACAAAGCAGTGGTTCCATGGACGGTCCAATGTTTTTCTGATGACATCTCTGTCCTATCGATCTCAAATTCATCCTATGTCGACACACTTTTCGCTCAGTCAGGGTCGTCAGCTCTCATTATAGTCCAAAACTCCACTATTCATCAGTGGCAGAACTATGGCTATAACACAGCGCCTGAGGCTCAGGTTCATGACTCAACTATAGATAGTCTCTTGATTGGATCATCCCCGACGAATTGTACAATATCGGGTCTTCGTCCAGGACTTATGACTAGCTGGAATTTCATCGAAAATTGCTCAGTGGTCTCTTCAGGAGGGCTCGGAGGAGCAATCCCAAACATAACTTTGGCTAATACGCAGGTCAGTCTGTGGAGATTCGCTTTCTATCTGAGTTCCAATGTAGCGGTAATTGACTCTGCAGTGCAGGCTTATGCTTACAATCAAGCGAGAATCCGAATTTTCTGGCATCTCAACGTTCACGTAGTAGATGACATCAGCAATAACGTTCCTTCTGCAAATGTCACTGCCACTTATCCAAATGCAACATTGGCAGAGTCAAAGCTGACCGACGAGGATGGATGGGCGAAACTAACGCTGATGGAAGGCACCAAGAATGCTACTGGAGAGTACCCTATTGGAATCTACACCGTAGAGGCAACCTACGAAACTTACTCAAACACCACGACAGCTGAAATGACAGGAAACCAACAGATTATTCTAGCACTGGAAGGCTTCATCATTCCAGAGTTCCCATCGTTCCTCCTTCTGCCACTATTCACGTTAGCAACACTACTCACAGCTCTGATGCATAGAAGAAAAAGGCGAAGTCTGAGAGCCTAGTTGCATGCATGGGCCCCAGGCACGCGGTGTGCCAACATGGGTTCTTCCAAAAGGGATAAGACTTGAAGTGTACGGATTGACTGTGGTAGAGGAGGGTTTGTGTGCGGAAAAAGCATGGGATGTTGGCAGAGTTAGAGAAGATCATTGAACAGTTTTCCGGAGAAGAAGTGATGAAGAACGTTATGAAGGGAAGTGAGGACATCTTTGAGAAGACTGATGCCAAGAAAAAAGCTAGTTGGATGAAAGGTGCTATGGAAAGGTTGGATAAGCTGGTTGATGAAGGAACAAGGTTCAGAATCATGGAGAACTGCGGGTATAACTGCGCTAAAATGAACAGCAGAGCTCTAGGAGAAGCTGTGGCCAGACGGACAAAGTTCAAGACCGCTGACGAGTTCATCGAAGCAGAGCAGAAAACTCCTGCTAAAGGCACTAGGCTTTCTAGAGAAGGAAATATTCTATATCAGTACTATACACCTCAATCCTACGGGGTAAAATGTTACTGTGAAATGGTTCAGGCAGCTGAGGGGCAAGTATCACCAACGTATTGCCATTGTTCGAAAGGATTTGTCAAGAAACTTTGGGAAGCCGTACTAGAAAAGCCAGTAGATGTTGAACTAATACAATCTGCTATATCTGGAGCAAGTGAGTGTAAATTTGCTATTCACATTTAACTCATGAAAGAGAGCATGCCCTCTGTGTCCTTTCAGCAATTGGCAAATCCTATTGTCATCTGCCAGATTCATGTTTCTTCAGCAAATCATAAAACCGAGGCATGCGACAGGCTCCTTGGTGTCCCGATTGCTTGAAGGAAGAAAGATCAACTTGAGAATTGCCGAGAAGGAAGATATTTCATTGATTGCCAAATTGTGGAACGATGCGGAATACTTCGGAGAGTATCAGGGCTTAATGGCAGTTTCTAAGGTAAAACTGGAGAGAGTAATGTTGGACGAGACAGTCTTTTTTCTGATTGAAAAGATGGATGGAAGCAAGATTGGACACATCAATTGTTGGAAGCGAGGTAGAATGATGGAAATAGGTTTCGCATTGTTACCCAGTGAAAGAGGAAAAGGCTACGGAACAGAAGCTATTCAACTCATGGTGGACTACTTGTTCCTTTCAAAAGACGTTGTTAGAATTCAGGCAGCAACAGACACGAGGAACATAGCCTCTCAAAAGGCTATGGAAAGAGCTGGCTTCCTTAAAGAAGGAATCATGCGGAAAGAGAATTATGCCAGGGGAAAATACAGAGACACATGCCTATACAGCGTAATCAGGGAAGACTGGAAAGAGCCCAAGATACTGACACGAACCTAACAGCCCCAGTGTCTAGAAGAAGAGGAAGTCTACAGTTGACTAGGACATCTGATGTGCTAGCTTAGGTTCTGCCACAAGCCATAAAAACTGTGAGATTGGAATCTTAGGCAGGGAGAATAGTGAGAAAGATTACATTATTGAAGTCCTGGGTTTCAATGTTTTTACTGTCTCTTCTGGGTGCTGCCCAATGTGTATTCATTGTAAGGTGTAACCCTATTCCTATTCCGACC
>JGI2172J19969_10000067_pt1 | contig 34777 bp, 36 predicted proteins | sample DeeMarSWOR230_32_FD_19969 | JGI IMG/M metagenome (IMG submission 19969)
GAGGCCGTACTTTTCCAACTCTTCAGGTTGGAGTCCAAGCTTGCCTGCAATCTCCTCAACGGGCCTTATCTTGGCTTTTTTGGCGATTTCCATGTCGTCGAACATACTGCCCTCCTGTCTTCGATATTCTATTTCTGGAGAAGAACCTTGCCAATTCCCATCTTTTTCTCGTGGCTTCTCCTGTTAAAATCGTGGAACATTATACCATACTCCTCGATCAATCCCTCATCAGCGAAGCTGAAATAACAGTTGTTCCCGATGATGATATGGTCCAAGACCTTAAGCTGCATGACCGCAGACGCAAAGACAAGCTCTCTCGTTATCTCCCTGTCGCTGGCCGAAGGTTCCGGGTCCCCGGAAGGGTGGTTATGCACAAATATGAGCGAGGAGGCATCGCATTTCAAGGCTTCTTTGACGATTTCCCTGGGGTAAACAGCGCTCGTGTCCACCGTCCCCTCGAACACGGTCTTTTCCTCCAGGATATGGTTTTTCGCATCCAGGAAAAGAACCTTGAACTGTTCCTTCTTCACATCTCTCAGAGAATGATAAAGATAATCGAAGACCTCTTTCGAGGAGTGGCAGTAGGGCTTGTTCATCATCCTCTCCTTGAGGAAACGCCGGGAGACTTCTTGGATAAGCCTCAGGCCGAAAATGTTATTCGGACCTATCCCTTTGATTCTCAGGAGTTCCTCGGGCGGTGCCTCCAGAACTCCCCTCAAGGTCCGGAATTTCATCAGGGCATCCCTGGCCTGCTGCTTACAGTCTTTACGGGGAGTTCCCAGAGTCAAGAGAAGCTCGATCACTTCATAATCCAGGAATCCCGAGAGCCCGCCTTTTAGAAATTTCTCCCTCAGCCTTTCCCTGTGTCCGCTGCTTTGCCGCACTCTCCGGTTCTTTCCTCTCTTGGGTTTATCCATGAAAATAGGTAAACAAGCCTAATTTCATGACGAAATACAGAGGGAATTTTTCACAAATCGAAAGGGATTATTTCTTCTTCTCGGATAAGAACCGAATCTCCAGGAGCCTGTCTACTTCCTTGATCTTCAACCTCAGGAAATAAACCAGAACCAGGATCGCCAGCCATACCCAGGTAATGAAAACATAAATACCCGTTGATTCCTTGATGCCCTGCGGACCAGGGACGATCTTTTCGGAGACCTCCTCCTGAGTCGTCTCGGTTTTTTCCTGCTCCGCCTGCTGAGCAAAGTCGATTTTCAAGAGAACAAAGGAGTGAAGGAGAACGATCAACAGAAACAAAGCCATGCACTTTTTTTTTGCTGTCATCAGAGCAGACTCCAGACAGACATGCCCACAACATAGATGATAAACAGATAAGCGATCACTGTAATGATCTTGCCTTTCCTTTCTGCGGGCTTGTTATCGATCAGGGGGAGAAAAAAGAAAGCGATACCGCCCAGAAGTATCAGAAGAACGGCAAGGGTATCCCCGTTCATAAAGAGGATCTTTGCCGGGAAGATCTTCAGCATCTGGAAAAGGAAGAGAAAATACCACTCGGGTTTGATCCCCTCAGGAGCAGGAGCCATCAAATCCGCGGCTTTATCCAGCGAGGGAGGAAAAAAGATAGACACAGTGAAGAGAATGCCGATGAGCACCAGCCAGACGATCATCTCTCTGTAGACAAAATTCGGCCAGAACGGGAGCTCCTTCACCTTTTCCTCTTTTCTCTCCAGGTCAAGAGGAAGGCTCATCCCCTGTTTCTGGATGAGATAGACATGGACGACAAGAAGAGCGAGCAGAAAAAGGGGAAGGATGCAGACATGAAACCCGAAAAATCGGGTCAGGGTATCACCGGTGACATCCTCGCCTCCCCGAAGAAACTTGGTCACCCAGACTCCCAAAACGGGGATCGAGCGGGGAATGTCCGTTCCCACCTTGGTGGCGGAAAGAGAGAGGTCATCCCAGGGGAGGAGATAGCCTGTAAACCCGAAAAGAAGGGAGAGGATCAGCAGAAAAACCCCGCTCATCCAGGTCAGTTCCCTCGGCTTACGGTAGGCTTTGGTGATCCAGATGCTGAGAAGATGAATGAAAACAAAGGCGATCATGAAGGAAGCGGACCAGCTGTGGACCGACCTGATAATCCAGCCCAGCGGAACCTCGGTCATGATCCGGGCAACGCTGCTGTTGGCCTCCTCCAAGGTTGGACTGTAATAAAAAACGAGCATGAATCCCGTGATGACCTGGATCCCGAAAAAGAGGAGGATAGCGCTTCCCGTGTAGTACCAGAGGGAATGCTTGTGTTGAGGAATCTTCTTCTCCCTCAGGAATCGAAAAACGGCTGACAACCCGGAACGTTCATCCAGCCAGGATCGAATATCCTTTTTCACGTTTTTCTCTTTCACTCCCCACCCTCTCTCTTTATGATCAGGTTTTCCCCTTCGATAGACAGGTTCAGCCGCCGCAAGGGACGGGGAGGAGGACCAGCTATGTGGATGCCGTTCTCATCGTACCAGCCCTCATGGCAGGCGCAGAAGAATTTCCTTTGGTCGGGAAGGTAGGTGACGTTGCAGTCGAGGTGAGTGCAGACAGCCACAAAAGCTGTATAAGACCCGTCATCATTCCTTTTCACGATGCCCGGCTTGCTCCCCCAGGCAAAATTTTTCACGGTATTCGGCTCCATATCCTGGAAATCGGCAAAGGGCAGGATGACCTCGTCCGGTTCTCTCGTCGGCGGGAAAATGAACTTCAAGATTGGAAACAGAAGAGAAGCAGCGAAAGCGCCCAGCCAGCCTCCGAGGAGGCCGTTCAAAAACTGCCGGCGCGTGAACAGAGAATGTCTGAGCTTCATCGTTTTAACCTGAAAAGCCGTTTGGTCTTTTCCAAGACCAGCTTTCTCCTCAAGGCCTCGATACCGTCCGCCGGTCGGACATCCTTGGGGCAGACCTCATTGCATTTGAACACCGTGTCGCAACCCCAGACTCCGCCTTCAGTGTTGACCTTTGACCATTCTGAGAAAGGCCTCTTATCCCTGGGATCCCTGACGAAACGGTAGAGCTTGGCAAGAGCGGCCGGACCCAGGTATCTTTCGTCCCTGGAAGCCACCGGGCAGGCGCTGTAGCAGCATCCGCAGAGGATGCAGTTGATGTACTGAAAGATCCGCTCCATCTCTTTGTCTTCTATGCGGTACCCTTTATCTAAAACCTCCCCTTCAGGAAAGACATAGGGCTGGATCTTGCGGACCGTCTCAAAAAAAGGCTCCATGTCGACCACCAGATCCTTCTGGATCTCCAGGTTAGGCAAGGGCTCGATGACGATGACCGAGGACTTCAAGGAATCGATCATGGTCCGGCAGGCCAGTTCAAACCTTCCGTTGATCACCATGCCGCACGAGCCGCAGATAGCCTCCCGGCAGCTGTAGCGGAATGCCAGGCTACAGTCCTGTTCATTCCGGATATCCATCAAGGCTTCCAGGGTTGTTTTTGTCTCCTCCGTTTCGTAGATAAAGTCCTGGAAATAGGGAGACTCAGCCTTCAGCGGGTCAAAGCGCAAAATTCGAAACGTGTACTTCATCTCAATATTGCCTTGCCTTTGGCTCGTATTTGGTTATCTGAACCTCTTTATAGCTTATCTGAGGCTTCCCGTCTTTCAAGGCAACCAGAGTATGCTTGAGCCAGTCTTTATCATTGCGCTCCTTGAAATCCAGGCGATAGTGGGAGCCGCGGGTCTCCTCCCTGTTCAGCGCTCCCAGAGTGATGACCTCGGCCAGATCCAGCATGGACTCAAACTCGATGATATTCACCAGCTCCTGACTGAATCGGAGGCATTTGCCTGAAATAAAGACGCGCTGATAATCCTGTCTTAGCTCCCTGATCATTTCCAGCGCTTGGGCCAGATCCTTTTTGTTCCGGAACAGCCCGACTTGGTCACTCATAATCAGTTTGAGCCGGCTCAGCAGGCGGTGGACCTTCTCCCCGGCTTCTCTCTTCTGCCGCTCCTCGATCTTTTTCTTCACCTCCAGCGCCGCATCTAAAAGATGTTTTTCCTCATCTTTCAAACCACTGCTCCCTTTGACCCAGTGTGCGGCCTCCTCTCCGGCGATCTTGCCAAAGACGACTGTCTCTAGAAGCGAGTTCCCTCCCAGGCGGTTCGCGCCATGGGTGCTTACGCAGGCACATTCTCCAGCTGCGTAGAACCCCTCTACTCGGGAAGCACAGTGGATATCGACATCTATCCCCCCCATGGAATAGTGCTGGGCCGGCTGGATGGGCAGCGGCGTATCAATAGGATCGAGCCCGGCAAAATTGATGCTGATCTCCCGGATGCCAGGAAGTCTTTTTTTGATCTTTCTTTCTCCCAGATGTCTCAAGTCGAGGTGGACATACTGGCTTTCAAACCCGTTGCCATTGTCAATCTCGGTCTGGATGGCCCGGGCGACGATATCCCTTGGAGCCAGCTCCATGGAAGAGGCGGCATAATCTTCCATGAATCTTCTTCCCTTGTTATTAACCAGGTAGCCTCCTTCCCCGCGCGCTCCTTCGGTTATCAATATATTGCTCGGGTAAAGAGAGGTCGGATGGAACTGGACGAATTCCATATCCTTTAACGGCACGCCTGCCCTATAGGCAATCCCGATGCCGCTGCCGTGGTTGATATAGGCATTGGTCGTCCTGAGGTAGACTCTCCCGTATCCTCCGGTGGCGAAGATAACCGCCCTGGCCTTAACCGGCATGATCTCTCCCTTTTGGAGGTCATAGACCACAACGCCCAGACATTTTCCGTCCTTGACCACAAGCCTGGTCACCAGCCACTCATTATAAAATTTCACCTGCCTTCTCAGAGACTGCTCATAGAGAGTGTGGAGAATGACCAGGCCGGTCCGGTCAGCGGCATAACAGGTCCGGGGAAATCCCGCCCCTCCAAAAGGCCTCTGGGCGATGACCCCTCCGGGAAAGCGGCTGAAGGGAACTCCAAAATACTCCAGCTCATAGATGGCGGGAACCGCCTTCTGGCACATCAACTCGGCCACATCCTGGTCCGCGAGATAGTCGCTTCCCTTGATCGTATCAAAAGCATGCCCCTCCCAGGTATCATCTTTGGCCTCAGGATTATTGCCCAGAGCCGCGTTTATGCCTCCCTGGGCAGCCACGGAGTGGGAGCGAAGCGGATGGACCTTGGAGACGACGGCGACATTGAGCTGGGGGTCGCAGGCCAGGGCTGCAGCCAGCCCCGCCAATCCACCCCCAACGACAAGGATGTCCTGACTAAGCATTCAGTAATTCCTGGTAAAATAGACGATCAGCAGCGCAGCGCTGAAGACGACACTGAGAATCGTAAAAACCCAGAAGAGGAGTTTCTCCTTCCTCACACCAAGGTCGATGATGATTGTCCTCAAGCCGTAGAGCGCATGGAAAACGATCAAGATGATCAACAGAGAATCCGTGAACGGATTGGTGTGGAGAACCAGGGCCCAATCCGGTTTCTGCGCTTTGGTCATCAGAAAAAAAGAGGTGAGGAATTTCACTCCCAGGAGGAGAATCAGCAGGAGGCCGCTGACGCGGTGGAAAACCCAAATAAACATGGAGTCCTTTCCTTTTTTGGAGGATATATTAAATTAAAGTCATCAAGGAATGTCAAGTAAAAGGATGAAAAGCATTTTCCGTGATAAGGGAAAATATCCGTCCAATTGAGAATGCGGCGCCGAGTCCCCTCCATCCGGAGCCCATGGCGGTGGGGGGGGGAAAGCCTTGGCGAGGATGGAGGGGAACCGGCGCCTTTACAGATTACACCTCCGTATTCAATGTAAAGTGAATAGAGCTTCTAAATCCGGAACCGCAAATGGAGCTACTTATCAGGCTGGACACCGCTGGAGATATTGTAAATTTTCATCTTGTAACTCAGCATCCTCTCCGTTATCCCCAAAGCCCGGGCCGCCTTGCTTTTCACCCAGCCGCTCTCTAAAAGCGCTCTCTTTATTTCCCTGACTTCCAGAGTTTTGACTCTGTCTTTCAAGGAGAGGCCTTCCTGCGCCAGCTCGTCTTCGCTCAACTCCTTTATGAACACCGGCAAATCTGCCGAAGTTACGGCCTTGCCATCACAAAAGACAACCGCTCTTTCCACGATGTTCTCCAGTTCTCGTATATTACCCTGAAAGGAATATTTCAGAAGGGTATTCATCGCCTCGGCCGAGATCTCCTCGATATTCTTGCCCTCTCTCTCGCTGTATTTTCTGATGAAATGATCGACGAGAGGCGGGATGTCCTCCTTTCTTTCCCGGAGTGGAGGAACATGGATATGAATGACGTTCAGCCGGTAGTAAAGGTCAGGCCTGAATCTTTCCTCCTTCATCAGCAGATCCAGGTCCCTGTTGGTGGCGGCGATGATCCTGACATCAGATTTCAATGGCTTTGAGGAGCCAAGGCGGTAAAACTCCTTTTCCTGGAGGAAACGGAGAAGTTTGACCTGAAGCTGGAGGGGGAGGTCTCCGATCTCATCCAGGAAAAGAGTTCCCCCTGAAGCTGCCTCAAACTTTCCCGTTTTTCTCTCATAGGCTCCTGTAAAAGAGCCTTTTTCCGCCCCGAAAAGCTCGCTTTCGATCAGCGTTTCGGGGAGAGAAGGGATGTTGACAGCCAGGTAAGGCCCCTCTCTACGCTTTGAAGAAAAATGAATGGTCCTGGCCACAAAATCCTTTCCAGCCCCTGTTTCCCCTGATATAAGGACCGTGGCGCCGCTCTTGGCCGCTTTCGAAACCAGGAACGCCACCTCTTCCATCTTGGATGAGTTAAAAACAAAGTTCTTGGCGCTGAACTTTTCTGCCAGAGAATCCTGGAGCAGGGATATCTCCTTCTGGAGCCTCTGTCTTTCCAGGGCCCTGCTGATGACAAGAAGGAATTTGCCAAAATCGATCGGCTTGACGATGTAATCATAGGCTCCTTTTTTAATGGCCTCCACAGCGTTTTCAACATTGGCAAAGGCGGTGACCATTAAGGGAGTAACAAGAGGATTTCTTTTCAGGATCTCAACGATGACGCTGATCCCTGTTTCTCCATCCAGCTTGAAATCCACAACAGCGATATCCACAGGATGAGCATCGATGACAGCGAGCGCTTCCCGGCCCGAAGATGCCTCAAAAACAGCATAGTCCTCCCGTTCGAGATTTTCTTTGATCAGCTTTCTCTGGAGGGGGTCATCCTCGACAATCAGGATGCTGGCTTTGCTCATCTTATCCTCCCGGAATATGGATCATAAAAACCGTTCCCTGCCCTTTTTGACTCTTGACTTCAATCTTTCCCTCATGGGCTTCGATGATCTTTTTAGTCAAATAGAGTCCGACACCCATCCCTTTTTTCTTGGTTGAGAAGAACGGCTCGAAGATGCGCTTCTGGTCCTCTTCAGGAATTCCCCTCCCGGAATCCTCGATCTTCACCTGGACAGCTTTTTTCTTCTGCTGAGCATGGATCGAAATCACTCCTCTCTCACTGGCATCGAGTGAGTTCCTCAGAAGGTTGAAAAAGGCCTGGCTCATCAAGCCCTTGTCCGCCTCCAGATAGACGGATGATGATTCGAAATAACGAATCTCCACTTCAGACAGATCATATTCCCTGGAGAGCGACTCCTTTATGGTCGAGACCATTTCTGCGAGAGAGAACCTCTCTGTGTTGAGCTCGATTGGCTTGAGGTTGGTAGAGAATTGATCGATGATCCTGGAGATCTTCTGGATCTCTTCCTTCCCTAAAGCGACATCGCCTTGAAGTTCCTCAGGCACCTTCTTGTGCAGAAGCTCAAAAAGAAGAGAAAGGCTATTCAGAGGATTTTTAATCTCGTGACCAACGCCTGAGGTAAAGGCAGAGATCTCCCGGTATCTTTCCTTATCCGCCTTTTCCACTTCTGCCTCCTCTTTTTTTTCCAGATAACTGCGCTGAAGCTGATAGAATCCGAGGAAGAGGATCACGCCGATGACGAAAATAAGGCCAAAGATCAAGAAAAAATTTCTCCGGGAATAAGCAATCATTTCCTGCAAGCTTTCCAGAGAATAGCCAATATAGAGGTAACAATTCTTCCCTTCATCCGGTGAAAAAGGAGAAAAAAAGTTGAATATCTTTCCGGCGGGAGAATCGATGATCCATGATCCTTCTTCCTCTACGGTATGGAGCGATAGGGGAAGATAGCCTTCAAAGCGGGAGCTCCAGCCCAGCACATTCTTGTCCTCGTCCAGCAAAGCGATGTAATAAATATCCTCCTTTCCAGAGTAGGATTCGAAGATTTCAGCCACGGAATAATCCTCGCGCAAGAAGTGAGAGATATTGATTTTCAAGATCTCTGCCGCTGCCTGAAGCTGCTCCTTGACTAAATCTTCTGTTTGATTCTTGATGTAGGTCCGGTTCAATGAGGAGAGGACAAAAAAGATGATGAGAATACCCAAAAACGGAAGGTAAAAAAAGAGAAGAAAATTCCTGCCCTTCAAAACCTTTTGCCTTTTCTTTTCTTCTTCAACTTCATCTCGCCTCCCCTCCAGGCTGGAAAGCCGTGTTTGTCCCTGAGCATGAATATCTCTCCCCGGAATCGAATCTGGCGGGCGATAATGTTCTTCTGTCCGTCTTTGGAATAGATAGATCCGACGACCTCCATTTCTTCGCCTTTGTGAAAATCCTGGCTGAAGAACCGGACAGGGCTGATCTCCACATTGAACATCTCTTTGGTCTTTTTCTCCTCAAGAATCACTATCAAAAACGGTGATCTGTCTTTGTAGCGAGGCTCCATGACGATTTGTAGTATCGTTCCCCTGACTTTTTTCTCAGTATCCACGTTGTAGTAATGATCCGTCTCCTGGCCGAGGGCAGCAGCCTGCACGATCAGCAGGCTGAGAATCAGGATAACATACCGACTCTTCCTCATTTCTTCCCTCCGAAAAAGACATTCCATTCCAATCCGGTAGAGAAAAAATTCCCCTGCCAATCAAAGAAAGGGTCATTCGAACGGTTATTCACATAGAAGTAGGAGAGGAATACAGAAAAACTGGGAAAATCCTTTTCCGCCCTGACCTCGAACATATCTCTCATATCCTGCCTTATCACTCCTAAAGGATTCCCCTCCAGATCCATGCTTTCTATTCCAGGGAACTCTTTTTCAGACCTAGTATAACCCATTTTGAGTTCGATGTTCCAGGGAACCAAGATCGTGAGCTGGCCGCTGGCCTGAAAGCCTTCCCAGGAAAACCGGTCGTAGGAAGGATTTTCCACCACATAAAATTCCTCAACCGAGGTGAAGGGATTCTCTCCGGAAAGAGTCCACTGTTTCATACCTGACAGGCTGAGGCCGATCTTACTGCCCAATCCCTGAGCAATCAAACCGCCTACGGAAAAGATCTGGACCGCCTTCCCCTCGTAGATCGCTCTGGGCATATAGATATACGAATCCCTCCCTCCACGAAAGCCCTGTCCTTCCTCAATAACCTCTTCTTGGGATGAATCAGGATGGAGATAATATTTATGCCCCCAGCTCAGCTCTGCCTTGATCGTGGTTCTTGTCTGGAAGTAGGTGTCGAACGATACATCCAAAGCATGGCTGACGAAATCGAAAAGGGAATAGCTGAAACTCTTGTACTCAAAGGCGTAGTTGGACTTCAAGATCGAGGTCGGGCTGAGATAGGTCTTGAAAGCCCCCAGGAAATGGAGAGAGAGATAATTGAAATCGGTGTAATCGGAACGGTAGAAAGCTCCCTGGCCGATAACGGAGAAATAGAACGCTGTCTTCTCGTTGACGGCATGAAGATAATCCAGCCCGGCATCATGGACATAATAGGAAAGGCTTGGGTTGTCATAAAGATAGGCAAAATTTCCTTCGGTGAAAAGAGAGACCTTGGAAAAATCCTTGTCGAGATAGAAAGACAAGGAAGACAATTGATCTCTTTCAGAATATCTGTTCTGAAAGACGTTGTCCGTCATGTTCTGGTCGAATGAAAGCGAAAATGTGTTGGCCATCAAGGCTGTATTCACGATCAGAAAAGCACTGATATAAACGATAAGTCTTCTCACTCCTCCTCCTTTTATGATCTCTCAAAAGAGGGAGAAGGAGCACATCTCCTTCTCCCTCCTGCAAAGATAAGAAAAATTGCTCTCCTTGGCCGTTCAGCGTCTTCCCTGCTTGAGGGCTCTGCCTTTGCCGCCGGACCTGCCGTAAAAGCCCTGACCGAAGCTCCCAAAGTTGTTCCGGAAAGAGGCCTTGTTCCAGCCAGTTCCGCTGAAGTGCCTGTTCCTGTACTCGAACTTATTCGCTTCAGACGCATTCTTGAACCTGTTCATGTAGCCGCTTCCATCCTCAGGTCTGGTCCAATCCGGGTCCTGACAATTGGGGATCCCGTCGTTGTCGTGGTCCCGGGCAAGATCATTGATCCCATCCCCGTTCTCATCCACAAACATCACCCGGTTCCTTACCTCCGCTTTTGTCTGAGTCTGTACTTCAGTCTGGACCTTGTTCCGGATCTCGTTGCGCACTGTCTTCTTCGACTGCTCCTGGCCAAACACATAACCTAAACCCAGGATCAACAGTGACCCTACAAGAGAAACTGTTTTTCTCATAACCATTTTAACCTCCTTTCGATTCATGAAGCAATATCTTAAGCAATAATCGTGCCATTTTTTAAGTTTTTGATAATAAATAATTTATCGAATTGTGACCTTGATTTATTCCAACAAAATTGTCTACTTTCCAACAAATTTGTAGGGAATAGAGGGATTTGCGGGCCTTCCAAAATGAGCTATTCCTTTCTCTGGATAAAGCTGAAGGAAACAGGTCACAATAATCCACATGTATTAGCTGAATCCCTTAGGAATCAAAAAAATGCTAAATGTCAAATATGAAAACACGTCCCTTTTTCGTCCCTTCCGATTTTTAGAAAAAAACGGTTAATTCTGGGCAAAGAAAAAACTCAAGCAGTCTGTCCTTTATTGTGGAAGATTATGATGACCATAACGTCTAAACAGTGATGATTAAAAATCCCAGAATCAAGGAGGAAAAGGTGTCCAAAACAAAATCAATCATCGCTTTGTGTGCTCTGGCTCTGATGGTGCTTCCACTCAGTGCTCAACAGGTCAATGTCAGCGGAGACTGGGAGATGACCTCACAGGGCCGTCAGGGAGAAATGAAATCGAACCTCCATTTCGAACAGGAAGGCGAGAAGATCAAAGTGACCATGGAAAACCCCCGTGGTGAGGTGACGGGAGAAGGAACGATCAAAGGGAACGAGATCGAGTGGACCATCACCCGTGAAACCCCCAGAGGCGCCTTCACCCTGACTTACAAAGGGACAGTCGAAGGCGACATGATGAAAGGGGAAGTCCAGATGGGAGATTTCGGCGCCCGGGAATGGACGGCAAAGAAGAAATAACGCTGTTTTTTAAGAAATAACTCAAGCGATAGAGCTTTCTTCAACTCCCACGTGTTTTTTCAAATCGCAGAAGGTCGATCTCTGTCCGCCCTAAAAAAGTCTTTATGGATAGCTTCCTATGTCATAAAATAGGAAACGAAGAGAATACAGTCTCAGTTCATAAGGCTGTAAGGAAGATTTTCCTCTTTCCTCCGTCTAAACAGTGCATGGAGGCAAAGAGATGAAGAAGTCAGATGGAAGAGAAAGACCTGGTTCGAGCGAGCAAGAAAGGAGACGAAGAAGCCTTTGCCTCGCTGGTTAAAAAATACAGAGTGAAGGTGTTTAATTTGGCTTTCAGTTTAACACGAGACCGCGACACAGCCGACGACCTGGCTCAGGAGGTGTTCATCAAGGCCTATTTTGCCCTTCCCAGGTTCGAGCTCAGGTCAGAATTCGGCACCTGGCTTTACAGGATAGCGATCAACCATGTCCGGGATTTTTTGAGGAAGACCAGCCGGATGAGAAGACTGTCCATCGACGAGATCAAGGAAAGCTCCATACCGCAGGAAGATGAGACGATGAAAAGAGAAAAGGAACAGACTGAGGAACAGAGAAAGAAAGTAGTTCAGCGAGCGATCCAGGTCCTCCCTGAAAAACACCAGGTCATTCTCACCTTGAGGGATATTCAAGGATTATCCTATGAAGAGATCACCCAAATCTTGGGGATCTCGCCCGGGACTGTGGACTCCCGTCTTCACAGGGCCAGGAAATTGCTCAGGAAAAAGTTGGCGCCTTTCTTAAGCCAAAAAGGAGACAATTATGAACTGCAAGAAGGTTGAAAAATTCATACTCCGCGCTTTCGATGGGCGTTTGCCTGAAGATAAAAAGAAGGAACTGGAGCAACATTTGAAACAATGTCCTCAGTGCGGGGCATTACAGGAAGAATACCAGCTTATTCTCGATACTTTGAGAAAGGAAGATTTTCCCGAACCCAAACCCTATTTCTGGGAGCGCCTGCAGCCCAAGCTCAAGGAAGGGAAAAAGTACGAGCCCTGGATGGTGTGGAAGCAGTGGGGAATGAGAGCCATTCCGGTTTCAATCCTCATAATCATCTTTCTCTCTGCTGCGCTCTTCTTCCTCAGTCCGTCAAGAGAGGAAGTGGAACTCAGCCAGGCGTTCAGCCAATCAGGACTCCTCCTCCTCCAGAACCAGAGTCCGTTTCAGGAAACAACCACCCTTCTCGAAACAGGAAGGACCGAAGACAAGAATATGATGCTCATCTTCACCTCACTTGAAGACAAAAACGGGNCAAGGAGAGATTTCTGATGAAAAACCATTATAAATTCTGGATCNTTCTTTCGCTTATCATAGTTTTTGCTGCCGGCGTCCTGGGCGGGATTCTTCTCGAACAACAGATTGCCCGCAGCAAGATCAGGAAAAAAATGGAAAGAAGGAGCTCGGTCCGCTTTCCTACTCTGGAAATGATGGCTGAAGAGCTGAGCCTCAGCTCAGGGCAGCAGGAAAAGATAAGAGAAATTTTCAGGAATACCGAGGAAAGGATGAAAGAGCTGAACTCCGCTTTCCGCAAGCAATTCTCCAACCTGAGATCCCAGCTAAAGGATGATATCAAAAGCGTTCTTTCCGAGGAACAGGCACAAAAATTCGAAGCCATGATCGAAAGGTATCTTGCTCAACGAAAGAAAGAAATGGAGGAAAGAAAAAGACATCCTAGAGATCATAGAGATAACAAAGGAGAAAGAAGATGAAGAAAAAGATCACCATCGGTGCTGTTATTCTTGTCGTCATAACCGTGACAGGTATCGTTCTCGGGTTGACTGTGTTTAACCGCGAAAACGGAAACAACTCAAAATACAAAAAGGAAGCCGTAGACAGGGGAAATATAGAAGCCCTGGTGGTGACCACAGGTTCACTCAATCCGGTAACCATCGTTGATGTGGGTAGCCAGGTTTCAGGAGAGATTGAAAAAATCTATGTCGACTTCAACTCCCTGGTCAAAGAAGGTCAGGTGATAGCCCAGATAGAACAGTCTCAATTCCTGACCAAGGTCAATCAGGATGAAGCCAACTATCAGAGTGCTGCCGCTTCACTGGAAAAAGCCAAGGTCACTTTTGATAATCTCCAGAAAAAATATGAACGGGCCTTGACTCTGTTTGAAAAGGATTTGTTGTCTTATGAAGAGAAGGAGTCGATCGAGACCAATTATTACGGCGCCAAGGCCGACATTCAATCCGCTGAGGCAAGGCTGGAACAGGCCAAGTCCCAGCTCGAAACGAGCAAGGTCAACCTGACCTACACCATCATCAAATCGCCGATCGACGGAGTGGTCATCAACCGCAATATCAACGTCGGCCAGACCGTGGCCGCCAGCTTCCAGGCTCCGGTCCTCTTCCAGATCGCCAACGACCTGACCAAGATGCAGGTGGAATGCAGCGTGGACGAGGCGGATATCGGAAAAGTCTCAGAGAGCCAGCAGGTACGGTTCACCGTGGATGCCTTTCCCGATGAAAACTTCAGAGGCGTGGTCAAACAGGTTCGCTACTCTCCTGAGATCGTCCAGAACGTCGTCACCTACACCACGATCGTTGAAGTGGATAATCCTGAGATGAAATTGAGGCCCGGGATGACTGCCACAGTCTCGATCGTGACCGGACAGGCTTTAAACGCCCTCCGCATCCCCAATGCGGCCCTCCGCTTCACTCCCAACATAAGCCAGGAAGAAATGAGAGCTCTCTTTGCCAAGATGAAAGAGGAAAGAAGCTCCCAACGAAGAGCTGCAAACCCGGAAGGAACGCCCAGACAGAAGCCAGATTCTGGCGGACAGCAAGGGCAGAGAACCGAGTCAGGACAGCAGCAGCCCGGAATGAGAGGCCAAGGCATGCAGGGAAGACAGATGAGAGATTTTGCCCGGGTCTGGATCGAGGATGAGAAGGGTGCTCTCAAGATGATCTTTATCCGGAAGGGAGTCACGGACAACAGCTATACAGAGGTCGCCTGGGGAGACCTACAAGAAGGACAGATGGTGATCACTGGAGAAACCTCACCGCAGAACAGCCGCTCCCAGAGAGCTCCTTCCCCGATGAGGATGTTCCGTTAAGTCGCATCCTTCATCCATTTAAGGCCATACACAAGGAAAGAATAAATGAGCAGCAACAACAACCTCATTCGACTGGAAAACCTCAAGAAAGTCTACAAGGTCGGAGAAACCGAAGTCAACGCTCTGAGAGGTGTGTCCTATACCATCAAGGAAGGCGATATGGTGGCCATCATGGGCCCTTCAGGCTCCGGTAAATCGACCCTGATGAACATCATCGGCTGCCTGGACAAACCCACAGAGGGGAAGTATTTCCTGGAGGAACAGGAAGTCTCGACCCTGGACAAGAATAAGCTGGCCCGCATCCGGAACAAGAAGATCGGGTTTGTCTTCCAGACGTTCAACCTTCTGGCCCGCACCACCGCACTGGAGAACACCGAGCTTCCTCTTATCTACTCCAGCACACCCGCTAAAAAGGCCAAAGAAATGGCCTACGGAGTGCTCGCTGAAGTCGGTCTCCAGGGCAGAGAACTCCACAAGACAAACCAACTTTCCGGAGGAGAGCAGCAGAGGGTGGCTATCGCTCGTTCTTTGATCAATAATCCTTCCTTGGTCCTTGCCGATGAGCCCACGGGAAACCTGGATTCAAAGACTGGTAAGGAAATCATGGAGATCTTTAAAAAACTGAATGAGGAAAAAAAGATAACCATCATCCTGGTCACCCATGATCCGGATGTCTCTGCGTTCGCCCAAAAAAGGATATACCTCAAAGACGGCCAGATCATCAAGGAGGAAAAATCTTAGCTCTTAGCCAGTGAACATGACAGCGAAAACAAGGAGTCAAAAATGAACATAATGAGGACGATTCGAGTCGCTCTCAGAGCTCTGGGCCGGAATAAAATGCGCTCCTTCTTAACCGCCCTGGGCATCATCATCGGAGTCGGGGCTGTGATCGCCACGGTCAGCATCGGCGAAGGAGCCAAGAGAGAGGTAGAGAAACGCTTCGAAGAGATGGGAACCAACCTTCTCTATGTTCGTCCGGGAAGCCAATCTTTCAGAGGGCGCAGTTATGGCGGGGGATCCTTTCAGACTCTCACCGACGATGACGCCAGAGCTATACAGGAGAAATGTGATGCCGTTCAGTACGTGTCGCCCTCGGTCTCGGGAAGGGCGCAGGTCGTCTACCAGAACAAAAACTGGAATACATCCGTCAACGGCGTCGGCGAGCATTATATGGAAATCGGAAACTGGACGGTCGAAGAGGGAACTTTCTTCGATGAAAACATGGTCAGGTCAGGTCAGAAAGTCGCGGTCCTGGGGAACGAAGTGAATCAGAACCTTTTTGAAGGCGCAGACCCGATCGGGCAGATCATCAGAATCAAGAAGATCCCCTTCAGAGTGATCGGAGTCCTGGAATCCAAGGGAGAAGCAGGCGGCTGGTTTAACAGGGACGATATGATCCTGATCCCTTACACCACTGCCCAGAGAAGACTCCTCGGGATCACCCACATCAGCTCCATCGACATCTCTGCCGTATCCAGCTCCAGGACCGAGGAAGCCATGACGCAGATCGAAGACCTCCTCCGCATCCGGCACAAGATCGCCCCGGGCGCAGAGGATGATTTCAATGTGAGGAATATAGCGGATATCGCCGAGAGCGCAGCCGAGTCAAGAGACGCCCTGAAAATTCTTCTCGGAGGGATCGCCTCTGTCTCTTTGCTGGTCGGCGGCATCGGAATAATGAACATCATGCTCGTCTCCGTGACCGAGCGGATCCGGGAGATCGGGATCAGGATGTCCGTCGGTGCTCGAGAGAAAGACATCCTCTTCCAGTTCCTGACCGAAGCCATCGTCCTCAGCCTTCTGGGAGGTCTCTTGGGAATCGGCGCGGGTGTCTTTGGCTCGACGCTTATCTCCAAACTGGCCGATTGGCAGACCCTTGTCTCACTCTGGTCCATTATCGTGGCTTTTCTGTTTTCAGCTATAGTCGGAGTCTTTTTCGGGTTCTATCCAGCCCGCAAGGCTTCCAAGCTCGACCCGATCGAGGCCTTGAGATACGAGTAAAAGGGGAGACGTGTTATTAGCTAAGAAGAAGATATCAACCCGATACAATCGGATGAATAAATGAAGAGAGCAAGCGTATTATGACAGGCTGAATGATCAAAGAAGGAAAGAATATTCCCGCATCTCCTAGCTTGTCTCGCTTTTCTCATATCCCTGTTTTCGACTAGGATTGTATTTTACGAACTTGAATTAAGGAGGAACACGATGACAAAACAAAAAATCGGAATAATCCTATTCCTGACACTCTTTACTGTCAGCTTTTCCCTGGCTCAACAGGAAGAACAGACTCTTTCCCTTTCTCTTGAGGACTGCATCCTCAAGGCCATGAAGAACAATATCGGGGTAGCGATAGAGATACTCAATCCTGAGCTGTCCGATTTCGGGATCACGCTTGCCCGAGAAAAATTCCTGCCCAGCCTGAGCCTCAGTTATAACAAAAGAGACACAGTTCGAACTTCCGCATCATTTCTTGAATCGAGTGACATAGTATCCACGATACGAGGTACCTATACGGCCGATATTTCCCAACTCATCCCTACGGGAGGGACGTTCTCGATAGCGATCGATGGCTATAAAAGCGATACAAGCCAGAGGTTGCAGACGGTTAACCCGAGTTACGGCACCACCCTGACTTTTAACTTCAACCAGCCCCTCCTCAAAAATTTCGGGTTCAAGATCAACCGCAGAGAGATCATTATCGCCCGCAACAACCTAGATATCTCCGAAAGCCAGCTCAAGCGGGTGCTTCAGCAAACCACCTACGATGTTGAGGAGGCCTACTGGAACCTGGTTTCCAGTATCGAAAACCTCAAAGTCAGGCAGCAGTCTCTCCGGCTGGCTCAAGAACTTTTGGAAAAAAACAAAAGGGCTGTGGAAGTGGGAACTCTGGCTCAAATCGAGATACTGAGCGCCGAATCTGCGGTCGCCTCCAGGCAAGCGGATATCCTCCAGGCCCAGGCCACGGTGAAAGACAACGAAGACAGACTCAAGATCCTCCTCAACATCACTGCAGAAGGAATCCCGGAAGACATAAACATCACCCCTGCTGATAAACCGGCCCTCGAAGAGAGGAGGATCACTCTTGACGAGGCTCTGCGGATAGCCCTGGCCAACAGACCCGACCTCGAGGGAACACGGCTGGGAATAAAGAACCAGGAGATGAACCTCAGCTTCGCCAAAAACCAGCTTCTCCCCAACCTGAGTTTCTCAGCCTCTTACTGGAGTCCGGGATTATCGGGAACACAGTATCTCTACGACCCAAGCAATCCATTCGGCGCCCCGATCGGGGTTATTGAACACGGAGCCAGCGATGCCTGGAAAGACACCTTTAGCTTCAAATACGAAAACTGGAGCGCAGGGCTAACACTGGATATCCCTCTCAATTCCATCATTTCCCGCGCCAATTACAATCAAGCAAAAATCAACCTGGAGCAGTCCCTGCTGCAACTTAAAGACACGGAACAGCAGATCTTTCTTGAGGTCAAAAGCGCGGTCCGGGCCGTCCAGACGAATTACGAGAGAGTCCAGGCTTATATGGCCGCCAGGGAGCTGGCCGAGAGGACTCTCGAAGCTGAAGAAGAAAAATTCAAGGTCGGTATCTCCACACCTTATTTCGTCCTTCAATACCAGACAGAATTGACCACGGCCCAGACAAACGAGCTGGCAGCCATCATCGACTACAATCTCTCTCTCGCCCGCTTGCAGAGAGCGATGGGAGTCAACCTGGCAGAGAAGAACATCAGGTTCACCGACTTTCGGGACTGATAACTTTTCCAGAAGCAAAAGAAAGGTGTAATTCGGTACAGCGCCGGTTCTCCTCTATCCGGGCGAAGACCTTTCCTTGTTCCGCCATGGGCTTCGGATGAAGGGAAACCATCGCCACACCTCTCAACTCACACGAACGCAGTAATTCGTATGACATCCTTTATTGAACGAGCCTGGATGCTGACGGGTAAACCGACGGGATAGGTTCCCTCGGAGTCAGAGGGGTGAGGGCGGTATTCATGTCGCACAAAGATTGTAACTTTGTTTACTGCGATACCATGCGATAGACATTTTTCCCATCAAGGACTTAAGGCTAGATGAATCTCCCTCTTTTCATTCCCGTACAAATCCCCTAAAATACATAAGACAAAATGAGAAACAAGATAATCGGTGTTCTGACTTTTCTTGTTCTAATGCCGAGTCTCTGCTCTCCGCAAGAAAAAAGGGCCTTCTCCCTCGACGAAATCCTCAACCTCGGATTGAGCCACAACCCCTGGCTTCTGGCAAAGGCCCAGGAGGTCGAAGCCAAAAAGTCCGTTTTCTTTGTTTTTCCGTTCGGAAAACAGCTTATATCATCAGGTCCCCACCGTTGATGTCTAAGCAAGCTCCAGTAATATACGATGCATTTTCTGAGCAGAGGAAAACAACCAGGTCTCCGATCTCCTCGGGTGTACCCAGTCGTTTTATCGGAAAGGAATCCAGGAAATTTTCCAGCTCCTGTTGAGTGGTCGTCTCCCTGGCCATCTGGGTATCGATCAATCCCGGACAAACAGCATTCACGGTGATCCCGAAGGGAGCGACTTCCTTGGCCACAGCTCTGGTTAAGCCCAGGAGCCCGGCCTTTGAGGCTGTATAATGCGCTCCCCCAAGAGTGCTGACACTTCTCCCCGCCGATGAGGAAATATTCACGATCCTTCCGAAGCCCTTCTTCTTCATCAGAGGAATCACAGCCTTGGTACAGAGGAAAGGAGCTGTGAGGTTTACTTGAAGAATTCTCTGCCATTCGTCACCGGAGATATCCATCAATCGTGTCCGGAACATGATACCGGCGTTGTTGATGAGGATGTCCACATTCCCGAATCCATCGAGGACTTTTTTTATCAATTCAGCGATGGATTCCTCTTGGCTAACGTCGACCTGCGCTGCCATCACCTTTTTATGTCTTTGTCTTATCTCATCCGTTGTCAGTTGGGCTTGAGCCATATCGATATCGCTCACAATCACGCCGGCTCCAGCCGCGGCCAGTTTCCAGGCAATACCCTTTCCAATTCCCCGGCCTCCGCCGGTGACTACAGCCACTCTGCCTTGAAGAGCATGTCCTGAGTTTTTCATCATGTCTCCTCCTTCGGTAAAATGGATTGGTTAAACACAATAATGGCCCTCCAGGGATTTTGTTTAATATACACAGGAATGGCGAGGGATTGGCGTTAAAAAACTGAAGGAAGTGAAGCCATTTCTGGTTATCTGAGTCATGAAATCACCCCTACACCAATGAGAAAGAACAGGGCTATTCAAACGCGGAACGCTTATAGCACAGCGAATACGGGAAGTCAATTTCACTCTAAAAAACTATCATAGAAATAAAAATGATCAGCCTCGATGGGCAATCCTTGAAATTTTGGAATGATAGTGCTATCATTTTTATAAAGAACTTTTCATTTTCTAATCCTGCTTAATTCTTGGAGAAGTAAAACATGAACAGGAAGCTTATTCGACCAAATTTATCCGAAATAAAAGAGAAGATGAGCCGCGACTCCGCAAAAAAGAAAACCCATCCTCCCTATGATACCTATGCTGAAAACTACTACTACCTTAAACAGATGAACAAAAAAACTCCTATGGGAGTTGTCCTCAATGACGGAGAAATCATCGAAGGATACATCGAGTGGTACGATAAAAATTGCTTAAAGCTCAACCGGGATGATGCTCCCAACCTGCTGATCTACAAGAGCAGTATCAAGTATCTTTACAAACTGGATGACATCAAAGAAAAAGAGAAAAAAACGAAAAAATGAGCCTTCCCAGGATCGGGATTACTCTCGGAGATCCAGCGGGAATCGGACCTGAGACCGTATTAAAGGCGCTCTCACTTAAAAATTCCCTGCCTGAAATCTCCTATGTGCTCTTTGGCTCCTCCTCAGTGATCGAGGAGGAAAAACGTGCCCTCGGTCTGGACATAGATATCCTCTCCTCAGATGAGGTAAAGGACAGCCGTTCTCCTTCTATCGCCCTGTTTGAAATCGATTTCCCTCTCCAGACCGTGAAAAAAGGATTGCCCTCAAAGGAAAACGGCAAGGCGTCCTTTCTCTTCTTCGAACGGGCCGTCGAAGAAGCCAAAAAGGGGAACCTGCAAGCCCTGGTCACTGCCCCTGTGTCCAAGCATTCCTGGAACCTTGCCGGTTTGAAGTGGTCCGGGCATACAGATTATCTCAGCCACCTGTTCCCTCAGGCAATCATGTCATTTTGGTCGGCTGAGCTGAAGGTGGTCCTGTTCAGTCATCATCTTCCCTTGAAGCGAGCCGTTGAAAAAATAAGGAAGGAAAACCTCCTGAATTTTTTTATCAGCCTTTATCAGACAATAGAAAAAATCCAGCCAGATACATACCGATTCTTTGTCGCCGGATTGAACCCTCACGCCGGAGAACAAGGCCTGCTCGGAACAGAGGAAGAGGAGGAAATCATCCCGGCTGTATTAGAAGCCCAGAAAAAGGGGATGAGAATCAGCGGCCCTTTCCCCCCTGATGTCGTTTTCCGGATGGGCCTGAATCAGCCGGATATAATCGTTATCGCTCTCTACCATGACCAAGGTCTTATTCCTTTTAAACTGGAATCATTCGAGAGAGGAGTCAACGTCACGCTCGGTCTTCCGTTCATCCGAACCTCCCCCGACCATGGAACGGCCTTCGATATCGCGGGCAGGGGGGTGGCCAAACCGGATAGTATGGTGGAAGCAATCAAGCTGGCCTATGAAACTATCGCCAGGACTTCTTGAGTTCTGCCCTTAGCTCCCGGTCGCGGTCCCTTTCCCGGATAGCCTCCCTCTTCTGGTAGGCTCTTTTCCCTTTGGCGAGAGCAATCTCTACTTTCACCTTCCCTTTATCGTTGAAAAAGACCTTTGTCGGGACTAGAGTCAGTCCTTTCTCTTGGATTTTCCCGGTCAGTCTTTTTATCTCGCGGCGGTGGAGCAGGAGTTTTCTTTCTCTCGTTGGATCGTGATTGAACCAGCTTGCGTACTCATAAGGACTGATATGACAGTTGACAAGAAAGGCTTCGCCTTCCTTGATCTCCGCGTAACTTTCTTTTAAGCTCACCTTCCCCTGTCTTATGGATTTGACCTCAGTCCCTCGCAGGGAAATCCCGGCTTCAAATTTTTCCAGCAATTCATAATTGAAGCTCGCCTTCTTGTTGGTGGCAATGATTCTCATCACAGACCTCCTGTTCTGCTCTCTTCCAGGACGAGGTGGAAAAGGTTGAGGCAGCGATATTCATCAGATCGCCCCCAAACACAAAAGTCAGCCCGCAGACGGTCACTGTTATTCACCATTTTCATCGCCAGCTTTTCTTTTAAGCTCTCTCTTCGTAGGCTATCCCATTTATACAATCCAAGGCAATAGAAAATGTTCCTAATGAAAAAAAGGCGTTGAGCAGAAGGGAAGACCCAAAAAAAACAGCAGGGAAAAGCACATCCTTGAAAATCAGGAGTCCAGGCGTGAATTCACATCTTTGAAACAGGTTGATAAAGTTTCCATGACTTTCTGCTCGATCTCATTATTAGAGTGCGAGGACACCTCAGAGATCTCGGAGACGATGAGTTCCTTGACTTTCTCCATCATTTTCTTCTCGCGAAAAGAGAGAGGCTTGATCAAATTCAGATAATAGAGGCTTTTCAAGACCATTACCATATCCAGCATTGTTCCTGATTTGAGCAGGTTGAGGTGTTCTTTGTATCTGCCCTTCCAGTTCATCGAAACATCCACACCGCCATTACCTAAGAAATTAAAAATCTTCTTTACAGACCTGGTCGAAATAGGCTTTCTGATCCCGATTTCCTCAGCGCTGGTAGAAGGAACTAACACCAGAGTGTTGTTGGAGAAGATCCGCAGGTGATAAATTCTAGATGTTTCCCCGAAATAGATCTCATCCTGAATGTTTTCGATTACGCCTAGCCCCTGATTGGGATAAATGACTTTATCTCCAATCTTGAAGCAATCCATGGGAACTTATTATAATCGAACTATTTTCTGGAGTCAAATCAATTTCAACAAGAATCGAACTGAAATATTAGCCATCTTTTCAGCTGATTTCACTGTCTAAGAAAAGCCTCCTTGGAAGCATCACCCATTCCATCATAAAAAGGCTCAGGTAAGGTGGAGGAAAAACCGTATGGAAGGCTGAGCGGGCATGGTTCCTCGACCGAAGGAAGAGAAGAGCGAAGCCTGGAATCGAGCCTCTTTTGTCTGATTTATGGCCTTCTTTGTGGACATAAATCAGTGAGGGCTCCAAGGGAGTATGCTCCCTTGGTCGCAGGGCGGGATTCTCTACTCCGCCCGAGAAGGGGAGGCAGGGAGTCTCAATGGAATTGAGCTCCCGTCGGAAGGGGGAAAGCGAAGCTGTTCCCCCTCCGAGGTCTCGCTGGGGCAAAAGGGGCGTGTTTTTGAACCACCTTGCCTGAGCCTTTAATTTATTTTTATCAAGAAAAATAGGATGTCTCCAACCTCCTTTTCAAGCTTGACAGAAAACAACAGGTTTATTAACATACTTCCTCTAACACTATAAACACAGAAAGAGAACAATGAAGAGAACGTTTCAGCCTAACAAGAGAAAGAGAAAAAAGAATCACGGCTTTTTAGTGCGGATGCGATCTAAGGGCGGCCAGCACATCATCCAGAACCGACGAAAAAAAGGCAGAAAACGACTTGCAGGTTAATGCCTGATACCTTTGGCCCTCTTGAGAGAATAAAAAAGAAAAAAGATTTTTTACATCTGTATAAAAAAGGCAAGCGTTACAGAGGCAAATACTTCAATCTTGTTTATCTCTCCAACGCTTCCGATTTTTCCAGAATGGCAGTCGTTGTCAGTAAAAAAGTCGGTAATGCCGTTAAACGAAATAAAATCAAAAGATGGATGAGAACTCTCTATCGAAGGAACAAGCCTTTGCTCTTAAATTCTTTGGATATCATCTTTATTGCTAAAAGGGAAATTCTCGAAGCCACCTGGGCAAAGCTTCAAGAAGACTACTTTGCCGCCTTAAAATCTATCGGCCAGAGCAACTCGGCGCCATGAAAAAAATCGCACTCTTCCTGATCAGAAGTTACCAGCTTCTCCTTTCCCCTCTGCTCGGTCGTAACTGCCGCTTCTACCCCACATGCTCTGACTACACCTACCAGGCCATAGAAAAATACGGATTCTTTAAGGGAATCTTCCTGGGGAGTAAGAGGCTTCTCAAATGTCATCCCTTCCATCCCGGTGGAGTGGATCTCTTACCTTAAAGAGGAAATAGATGGAAAAACGAGTATTAGTCGCGATCATACTCTCCTTTCTTGTCTTGGTGCTCTACCAGATAATCTTTATCAAGAAAAAACCTGTCCCCGAAATTCCTGCTGAGAGCATCGAAGAAATCGAGAAAAAAGCAGCGCCGAAACCTTACCCGCTTGAGCCTGCTCCAACCTCTGGAATCGCTCCAGAGAAAAAGCAGGCTGCTGAAGAGATGACGGTCCAAACCGTTTCAGCCGAAAACGAAGAACAGATCCAGGTGAATACTTCTCTGTTCCGAGCTGTTTGGAGCAATAAAGGAGGAGTTTTGCAGAGCTGGAAGCTGAAAACACACACGGACGAAAACCAAGAAGACTTGGAGCTCGTCTCTCGCCTTGCCTCGGATGTCGAGCTCTATCCTTTCAGCTTGAGGACAGATGACCCCGTATTCGACAATCAAATCAACAGCGCTCTCTACCAGCCCTCCAGCCTCAACCTCCAACTGGAAGGAGGCCGGACCGAAGAGCTCCGCCTTCAATTCTCCGATGCCCTGGGAAATCGCGTCGAAAAGATACTGACGTTTCAGGATGGAAAATACGATTTCGATGTAAANATCAATGTCTGGAAGCGCGGACAAAAAATCGAGCCCAGCCTCATCTGGGGCCCTGGATTCGGCAATCCGTCTCCGGCTGAGCTCAAGAAGAGATTAGGCGGAGGGGGGAGCAACATCTTCATCTATCCTCCCCGAAAAGATTCCCGTCTGAGTGAGATGAAATACCAGCTGGCAAAAAAATGGCAGGATCTGGTCAGTCAAAACAAGAATGTCTTCTTCTTTGTCCAGTGGGCAGCCTATGAAAACAACTACTTTGCCGCTCTCTTCCTCACTCCCAGCCAGCAAGCCAGCGCGGCCTTTCTAAGGGAGGGAGCTGAAGAAAATCCCTATTTTCTCCTCGCCGTCAGCATTCCCCAGACAGTCTTCATCGGTCCTAAGGAATTCGACACCCTGGTCGAGTTTGGCCATGATGCGAAAAAACTGATTAGGTTCGGTATGTTTGGCTTTATCTCTGAAATCCTTCTCAAAACCAGTAAATTCTTCTACGGAGTTGTCCCCAACTGGGGTCTGGCCATCATCCTCATCACCTTCATCATCAAAGTCCTCTTCTTTCCCCTGACCTACAGCAGCATGCGCTCTATGGCCAAAATGCAGGAGCTCCAGCCCAAAATCAAGGCCATCCGGGCCCGGTACAAAAAGGCTAAAACAGACATCGCCCAGCGCCGCAGGATGAACGAAGAAATCATGAAGATGTACCGGGAACAGGGCGTCAACCCGGCTGGAGGCTGCCTGCCCATGCTCATCCAGATCCCTGTGTTCTGGGGATTTTTCAGGCTTTTAATGGTTGCCATTGAATTCAGACACAGCCCCTTCATCTTCTGGATCAAGGACCTGTCGGCCAAAGACCCCTTCTATGTGACGCCCATCCTGATGGGCGTTACTCAGTATATCAGCCAAAAAATGACACCCACCTCGGCTGATCCGACTCAAGCCAGGATGATGCTTCTCATGCCCGTTGTTTTCACCATTCTGTTCATAAGCTTCCCCAGCGGCCTTGTCCTCTACTGGCTGACCAATAACGTTCTTCAGATCGGCCAGCAGTACATCATGAACCGCTTGAGGCAAAAGCAAAAGAGAGAATCTCATGGAAAAAGAAGAAAAAAATAACCAAGAGCAAGAATTCAAGGGGAAAAACCTGGAAGATGTCATAGGCCATGCCGAGCATGTGCTCAAACTGCCCCGCAGCAAATTCAATTATGAGATCGTTACCGAAAAGACCAAGCTCTTCGGGATAAAGGGGAAAGAGATTGTCATCCGAACCTGGCCGAAAAAAGAGCCGAAAGATGACCAGGTCTCTCAATTCCTCAACAAGGTTCTCTCGATTTTTCCCCTGGATATCAAGTACCAGATCAAAAGGAAAAACGACATAATCTACCTTATATTTGACGGAGTTGATAAGAATTTTCTCCTCCGCAAGGACGGAGCCCTGCTCATGGCTTTCCAGCACATCCTGAATAAGATCTCTTCGGAAAAAGTCCAGGCGGATTGCGAATTCTACCGAAAAAGAAAAGAAAGACGGATCAGGGAGTACGTGCAGCAGGTCGCGAACCATGTCCACGAGACAGGAAAGGATGAGATCCTGGACATGATGAATCCCTACGAAAGGCGGATCGTCCATATCGCCGTGAACCAGATTCCCGGGCTTACCACTGAAAGTATCGGCGAGGGATTTTTGAAGCGAGTCAAGATATTCGCGGCAAAGAACCAGGCTTAATAATCCTTCGCTGCATTTCCGCACCTATCAGTTCATCCTTCCTCAATCCTTCTCTCCCGAAGGATTGGCATATCCGGCTGCTGCCTCATGAATATAAATCTTTACTGTTTGCTTTCCAGGAATTAATATATATTTTATGCTCGAGGATACGATAGCCGCCATTTCTACCCCTGTCGGCCAGGGGGGATTGGGCGTCGTGCGTCTCAGCGGCAGAAGGTCGCTCCCTGTCGCCAAAAAAATATTCAAGCCCAAAAAGAAAGGCGCCAAAATCCTCGGACGCCGTCCCTTGCTGGGAAACCTTTTTGATTTTGAACAGAAGGAATTCTTCGAAGAAGCTTTCCTGACCTGGTATCCCCAGCCTCATACCTATACAAGAGAGGATATGGTCGAGATCAGCTGCCATGGCAGCCCGGTCATCCTTGAGCAGGTCGTCCGCCTGGCCATCAAGGCCGGCGCCAGGCATGCTCATCCTGGAGAATTCACTCTCAGGGCTTACTTGAACGGAAGAATCGACATCCTCCAGGCTGAAGCGGTCAACGACCTCATCCGGGCCGTATCCTACAGGCAAGCCAAAATATCGTTCCTTCAGCTCGAGGGCAGACTCTCCGGGCAGATATCATCTCTCAGGGATCAGGTCCTCCGCCTTCTTTCTCAAATTGAAGCCCGCATCGAGTTTCCCGAGGAAAGGCTGCGGACTTCGACAGGACGGACGGCCAGGACGCTGGAAAACCTCATTCGATCCATAAAAAAGCTCATCGGCAGCTATGATCTGGGAAAAGCGCTCACCGAGGGAATCACCCTGGCCATAACCGGTCGAGCGAACGTGGGAAAATCCACCCTCTTCAATTCCCTTCTCGAAAAGGACAGAGCCATAGTCACTCCACATCCGGGGACCACCCGTGACTATTTGAGAGAAAAAATGGAGTTCAAGGACTCCGTTTTTACCCTGATCGATATGGCCGGATTGGGAAAGCCTCTTCATCCGGTAGAAAGGGAAGGGATAAAAAGAGGAAAGCGACTGGCCTTTCAGGCTGACGGTGTCCTCCTTCTTCTGGACACTTCCCGCAAAGAGAGCCCTGAGGATTTTAAGCTGATCGATATGTTCAAGGATAAAAAAACCATCCTTCTTTTCAATAAAATCGACCTCCCTCAAAAGATGGACAGGGAGGCGGTGAAAAAGAAAGCGAGATCCCTCTCGACTCTCCAGATATCAGCTCTGAAAAGAACGAACCTGGGTAAACTCAAAACAAAGATCCACACGCTTTTTGTCCCTGGTCTGGAAAAGGATCAGGATATCATCTTCCATATGCGAGAAAAGCTCATCCTCGAAGAGATCCTCGTCTTCCTGGTCGAAGGACAGCATCTCCTCGAGCAAGGCTATCCCGAAGAGGTCTATGTCGAAGAATTCCGAAAGATCATCCCTCTTATCGGGCGCTTAACCGGCGAGATTCGCTCAGATGACATCATTAACGATATCTTTAATCGTTTCTGCGTGGGAAAATAGGAAGAGATATGAAGTTCGTTGCTGAATACGACGTGATCGTCATCGGAGCCGGGCACGCGGGCTGTGAAGCGGCTTATGCCGCCAGCACAATGGGCCTGAAAACCTGCCTCATCACCATCCATCTGGAAACAATCGCTCAAATGTCATGCAACCCGGCTATCGGAGGACTGGCCAAAGGCCATCTCGTCCGGGAAATCGATGCCCTGGGAGGGATCATGGGTTTGCTGGCCGATGAAACCGGCATCCATTTCAGGCTGCTGAATCGAAGCCGCGGCGGCGCAGTCCAGGCTCCCCGGGCCCAATCCGATAAAGCCCTCTACAGGCTGACCATGAAGAGCTGGCTGGAAGACCTCCCGAATCTGACCCTGTTCCAGGGTATCGCGACCGAGATTCTCATCAAGGATAAAAAAATCCAGGGTGTCGCCACCCTGGAAGGGAACCGGTTGCTGGCCAAAGCGGTTATCCTCACGCCGGGAACATTCCTCAACGGCCTGATCCACATCGGGCTTCACAGTTATCCCGCGGGAAGAGCCAACGAGCCGCCTTCCCTGGAGCTAGCCAAAAATTTGAAAAAAATCGGGCTGAAAACTTTCCGTTTGAAAACCGGAACGCCGATGAGGCTGGACAAGCACACCATAGAATGGGATAAGTTCACTCCTCAACCAGGCGACAGGGAACCTGTTGCCTTTTCCTTCCGGACTCAAAAAAAACTGGAGAACAAAATTCTCTGTTATATCGGTTACACCAATCCAAAAACCCACACGATAATCGGAAAACATCTGGATAAATCCCCCCTCTTCAGCGGCAAAATCACCGGTATCGGACCACGCTACTGCCCTTCCATCGAGGATAAGGTGGTCAAATTCCCCCATCATCAAAGACATCAGTTCTTCCTCGAGCCTGAAGGGCTGGAAACAGCTGAAACCTATGTCAACGGCATCTCGTCCAGCCTTCCTCTTGAGGCCCAGAAAGAAATACTGAAGAGTATCCCTGGATTGGACCAGGCCAAAATACTTCGTCCTGCTTACGGCATCGAATATGATGCTGTCGTTCCCACCCAGCTTGGCCCTACCCTGGAAACACAGCCCATCCAGAATCTTTTCCTGGCGGGCCAGATCAACGGAACCTCAGGCTACGAGGAGGCTGCTGCCCAGGGATTGATGGCTGGTATAAACGCCGTCCTTAAAATAAAAAAGAAAAAACCATTCACCCTCAGAAGGGATGAAGCTTACATCGGTGTTCTCATCGATGACCTGATCACCAAAGGGGTGGAGGAGCCCTACAGGCTTTTTACTTCCCGGGCGGAATACAGGCTGCTTCTTCGGATAGACAATACCGATCAAAGACTGACTCCTTACGGATACCGGCTCGGTTTGATCAACGAGGAAGAGTACGAATCCTTTCAGAATAAGCAAAAGAAGGTCCAGGAGGTCAAAAACCTCCTCAAAAAAGACAAAATCAAGACGGAGAGCAGAGAAACCGTGTCTCTCTGGGATTTTATAAAAAAACCTGAAGTGAAACTCCAAAATGTGATAGAATATAAAAAATTCCAGGTGAGCCTATCGGACGAAGAAATGCGTCATGTGGAATCAGAAATAAAGTATGAGGGTTATTTAAAAAAGCAGGAAAAGGAAATTGCCCGAATCAGGAAAATCGACTCGGTGAAGATCCCGGAAAACACAGACTTCAGAAAAATCCCTGGCCTGACAAGGGAAGTGGCAGAGAAATTGGAGAAAACCCGGCCCCGATCCCTAGGCGAAGCGAAAAAAATCCCGGGAATGACTCCTGCAGCCACTGTCAACCTGCATATATTTCTGCGCATCCAGCAAAAAAAAGGCCCTCATCCAGAGGTGTGTTCCACGTGGAACATCAAGGACTCATGAGCAAAATCATTGCCATTGCCAACCAGAAAGGCGGCGTCGGCAAAACGACAACGGCCGTCAACCTGTCTGCTGCCCTGGCCCTGACCAAAAGAAGAATTCTCGTCGTCGATTTCGACCCCCAGGGAATGGCCACGATCGGGCTGGGAAAATCAAAGCAAACTCAAAAGAGTATCTATCAGGCTCTTATGAACGGGCAGAGGATGATGGAGTGCATCCACCCTACCGAGATCAACAAACTCTATATCTGTCCCTGTTCTACTGAACTATCAGGCGCAGAAGCTGAGCTTTATCCTCAAGACAAAAAAGAACAAAGATTACGAGATGCGCTGAGCCAGGTGAAGAACTTCTTTGACTTTATTTTCATCGATTGCCCGCCATCCCTTGGCTTTCTGACCATAAATGCACTCACCGCCGCTGATTCAGTGCTTATTCCTATCCAGTGTGAGTTCTTCTGTATGGAAGGCATACCTGACCTCCTCCACATGCTGGATGAGATCCGGTTGTACCTGAATCCTTCCCTGGCCATCGAAGGATTCCTCCTCACCATGTATGACGAACGGACAAACCTCTCCAAACAGGTGGCCCAGGAAGTCCAGGTCTCGCTCAAAGGAATCACTTACGAGGTCATCATCCCTCGAACCGTGAGGCTGGCCGAGGCTCCCAGTTTTGGCAAACCGATCCAGGTTTATGCCAAAGACTCGAAAGGAGCCACGGCATATACAAATCTAGCTCGGGAGATCCTAAGAAGATGACAAAGAAGGCTCTCGGAAAAGGCTTAAAGGCGTTTATCCCTGAAGAATACGGCATTCTGAAAGAAGAAAGGTATGCGGAGCTGGATATCGAAAAGCTCAAGCCCAGCACGCTTCAGCCCAGGCTGAGGTTCAACGATGATTCCATCGACGAGCTCGCCAGTTCGATCAAGGAATCCGGAGTTCTCCAGCCTGTCCTTGTCGTCCCTGAAGGGAACCATTACACGATCATCGTTGGAGAACGGCGATGGCGGGCTGCCCAGAAAATAGGCCTCAAAAAAATCCCGTCCATCATCCGCAAAATGCCCAAAGCCCAACAGCTGGAGACCTCCTTGGTGGAGAACCTCCAGAGAGAAGACCTGAATCCGCTAGAGGTGGCCCTGGCCTACCAGAAACTCACCCAGGAGTTGAACTATACCCAACAGGAAATCGCTGACAAGGTTGGCAAAGACAGGGCGTCGGTGGCCAACTATCTCCGTCTTCTCAACCTTCCCAAAGAGATCCAGGATTATCTGGCAGAAGAGAAAATCTCAATGGGTCATGCCAGAGCCCTGCTTGCCCTCGAAAACACCAAGGCCCAGCTGTCCATGGCCCGACAGGCCGTCCAGAGCCAGCTGTCTGTCCGCCAGGTTGAACAGACCATACAGAAGCTTAAGTCGGGACCTCAGGCCGAAAAACACCCTCCACCCGATCCTGACCTGATGGCTCTTCAGGAAGAGCTCATCCGGCTCCTGGGAACAAAAGTCTCCATCTCAGGGAGCCAGAACAGAGGGGTCATTAAAATACATTATTTCTCTACGGATGAATTGAATCAAATCTATGAAAAAATAAAGGAGTGAACTCATGGAAAACAAAAGAAGAGAAATAGATGAACACAAAATAACAGGCTTTTTCGACAAGGACACGGATATCGAGGGAGCCCTGCAATTCAAAGGCTCGTTTCGCATCGACGGAAACTTCAAAGGCAAGATAAACTCTGATTCGACGCTCATTGTGGGTGAGAACGGTAAGGTGGATGCGGACATCAAAATCGGCTACATCATCATCAATGGTGAAGTCAAAGGGACCATCCAGGCCAGAGAAAAGGTGGAAATCAGCGCCAGCGGAAGAGTCCTCGGGTCTGTTATTGCTCCCAAGCTGGTTGTCGAGGAAGGAGCTTATCTGGAGACAAGCTGTCAAACCTCTGACAAAATCCCCCCTCCGGAGCCCGAAGAGCTCGAGGAGCCGGAAAAACCTGAAGAAGAAGCCGAGACGGAATACCAATCTTGAAATTAGCAACAGGAATCATTCCAGCTCGCTATAGATCGGAAAGATTCCCTGGAAAAGCCCTCGCTCTCATTTTGGGGAAATCCATGATCCAGAGGGTATACGAAGCCGCACGCACGGCAAAATACCTGGAACAGGTCATCCTGGCCACTGATGATGAAACCATATTTCAGCAAGCTCAGGATTTCGGGGCAGAAGTCTTTATGACCTCTCCTGACCACGTTTCCGGCACCGACAGGGTGGCCGAGGTCGCCGAAAGGATAAAAAACCAGATCATCATCAATATCCAGGGAGATGAGCCCCTTATCAGGGGAGAGGCTATAGATGAACTGGTGGAGGCCCTGCAGGATAAAAACATCCCCATGGCCACTTTGGCCGTGAGAGAAAGTGATCTGAGCCTCCTTGATGACAGCGGTGTGGTCAAGGTTATCCCCGATAATAACGGCTTCGCCCTTTACTTTTCCCGTTCGCCCCTTCCTTATAAAGCATCCGAATTCTTCTGGCGGCATGTCGGGGTTTACGGCTACCAGAGGGATTTCCTCCTGAATTTCTGTGCGCTGCCTCCTTCCAGGCTGGAGAAAACAGAAAAGCTGGAACAACTCAGGGCTCTGGAAAATGGCTTCAGGATAAAAATCATCGAGAGTCGCTTTCCCAGCTTGAGCATTGATTTCCCCGAGGATATAATCAAAGTCGAAAAACTTTTGAAAGAGACGAAGATATGACCAAGTTTATTTTCATCACGGGCGGTGTCCTATCCGCACTCGGTAAAGGAATCGCTGCCTCCTCTATCGGAGCGCTCCTGGAAAGCCACGGCTACAGAATAACCCTTCAGAAGTTCGACCCTTACCTCAACGTGGACCCGGGCACCATGAATCCCTACCAGCACGGAGAGGTCTACGTGACGGATGACGGAGCCGAAACCGACCTTGACTTAGGTCACTACGAGAGATTCACCTCGACCAGGACAACCAAGGCGCATAACTGGACAGCCGGTCAAATCTACGAAACGATCATCCGCAAGGAACGGAAAGGCGAATTCCTGGGAAAAACAGTCCAGGTCATCCCCCATGTCACCGATGAAATAAAAAAAGCCTTCTACGCCGCAGCTGACAAGAATGATATCGTCATCGTCGAGATCGGCGGCACAGTGGGAGACATCGAGAGCCAGCCGTTCCTCGAAGCCACAAGGCAGATGAGGCTTACCCTCGGCAATGAGGACACGCTTTTCGTCCATCTCACTCTGGTTCCCTTCATCAAGACCTCAGGAGAGCTAAAAACCAAGCCCACCCAGCATAGCGTTCGTGAACTCCAGGCCATCGGAATCCAGCCCGACATCATACTCTGCCGCACGGACAGGGAGCTCCAGCAGGACATCAAAGCCAAGATCTCACTCTTTACCAATGTCCCTCTGGAGGCTGTTATCACCGCTAAGGATGTGGCCAATATCTACGAGATTCCCCTCCTTTACGCCCAGGAAGACCTGGATAAGATCATCCTGAAGCTCCTGAATCTTCCCCAGAAGCAGAGAAATCTCGGCCGCTGGACAACCCTAGTGAACAAGATGCAAACTCCCCGCGATGAGGTCGATATCGCCTTGGTCGGAAAATACGCTGGTCTTCAGGACTCCTACATGAGTCTCAACCAGGCTCTCTATCACGGAGGAATCGCCCATCATCTCAAAATCAACATTTTCTGGATAGAAGCGGAAACTCTCGAAACCCATAAGCCCGAAAAAATCCTGGCGGATGCGGACGGGATTCTTGTCCCGGGCGGGTTTGGATTAAGGGGGATCGAGGGCAAGATCAAGGCTGTGACTTTCGCCCGGAAAAAGAAAGTCCCGTTTTTCGGCATCTGTTTGGGAATGCAGGCTGCAGCCATCGAATATGCCCGCAGCATAGCCGGCCTGAAGAACGCCAACAGCACCGAGTTCAACGCCAAAACCCCCCATAAAATATTCTTCAAATGGAGGGAGCTCAAAGGGGTCCAAGACATGGGAGGCACGATGAGGCTGGGGGAGTACCTGTGCCGTCTGGAAAAGGGATCTTTTGCCAAAAAGGCATACGGCAGGATCAACATCTCCGAACGCCACCGCCACCGCTATGAGTTCAACCCCGACTACGAAGATATCTTGAGCCGGGCCGGACTCTTCATCTCCGGGAAAAATCCTGACCATGGCCTGGTGGAGATCGTGGAGATCAAAGATCATCCCTGGTTTTTAGGCTGTCAATTCCACCCTGAATTTAAATCCAAGCCATTGGCCCCTCACCCGCTATTTAAGGCCTTTATTGGAGCAAGCTATGCCTACCGTTGTCAAAGAGATAAAAATAAACGAAAAAGTTAAGGTCGGTGGAACCCATCCTTTGTTCCTGATCGGGGGGCCGTGCGTCATCGAAAGCCAGGACCATGCGACTTTTATGGCCAAGGAGATAAAAAAGACCTGTCAGGAGCTCGGAATCCCCTTTATTTTCAAGGCTTCATACGATAAGGCCAACCGTTCATCGATATCCTCTTTTAGGGGGCCTGGGCTGGAAAAAGGAATGGAAATCCTCCAGTCCATTAAACATGAGGTCGGAGTACCGGTTCTTTCAGATGTCCACGAAACCAGCCAGGTCGAGAAGGCCGCCCGGGTTCTGGATATCATCCAGATTCCAGCGCTCCTCTGCCGTCAGACTGATTTAATCGTCGAGGCCGCCAAAACCCAAAAAGTCCTCAACATCAAAAAGGGGCAGTTTCTCTCCCCGAGCGAGATGAGAAACGCGCTGGAGAAAGCCCTCAGTCAGAACAATGAAAAGATAATGCTCACTGAAAGAGGTAATTCCTTTGGATACAATAACTTAATATTCGATATCCGCTCCATTCCGATCATGAAGGAATGGGGATTTCCGGTGGTCATCGATGCATCTCACAGCGTCCAGAGACCCGGAGGAGAGGTGACCTCTTCCGGAGGCGAGGCAGAATTCATCCCCTCCGTGGCCCGGGCAGGAGTCAGCGTTGGGGCGGATGGCGTTTTTATCGAAATCCACGACAACCCGCCTGAAGCCCGCTCAGATAGATATAACTCATTGAATATAAAGAAATTACATGACATTCTGCAGGTCTTGCTGCAGCTTAAAAAAGTCAGCGATGGGAATCTAAGCCCGCTTTAAGGTATAATAGGACACCATGACCAGAGAAGAGATCATCCGCATCGGAAAAAAAGTATTGAGCATAGAGGCTGATGCCGTCCAAACCCTGTCTTCACAGCTGGACGAAAACTTCGCCAGCGCTGTCGAGTTCCTGTATAACACGAAATCCCGGGTCATCGTGACCGGCATGGGAAAATCCGGACTCGTCGGCCGGAAAATCGCTGCCACCCTGTCCAGCTGCGGCACGCCGG
>JGI2172J19969_10000069_pt1 | contig 34599 bp, 34 predicted proteins | sample DeeMarSWOR230_32_FD_19969 | JGI IMG/M metagenome (IMG submission 19969)
GATCCAGTTGGACCAGAGAATGTTCTGATCGTGGGAGCAGGCCTGCTCACCGGTATTCCTGCCTTAGGATCAGGGAGATGCGACATCGCAGCAAAATCTCCTCTAACAGGCGCTCTCGGCGACTCTAACATGGGTGGTTTCTTCGCCCCCGAGTTGAGATTTGCTGGGTTTGATCACCTAGTTGTCACAGGAAGGGCGGATAATCCGGTCTATCTGTGGGTTAACGACGGAGAAATCGAAATCAGAGATGCTTCTCAGCTTTGGGGAAACGACACCTTTGAGACGCAGACGGTCATTAGGGAGATTCATCAGGATGATGAAGTTCAAAGCATGGTTATCGGCATAGCCGGGGAAAAGCTCGTCAGATATGCCAATGTGAGGACTGGAATGAAGAATTCCGGCGGCAGAACGGGAATGGGATGCGCGATGGGGTCTAAAAGGCTGAAGGCCATAGCTGTCAGAGGAACCATGGACCTTGAATTCGTGCATCCAGACAAGCTTCTGGAGTACTGCAAAGAAATGAATGATATGGTTATGGGGACCCGATGGGCAAAGGCACAATCAAAATGGGGCACAATGATCATTTACAGCAACACCAACACGACTGGGCTGATACGTTGCAGAAACTTCCAGTACAACCGCATGGAGAAAGGAGACGTCCTAGAATGCGAAAACATGGACAAGTACTCTGTCGGCATGGCAGGATGCTACGGATGTGTCATAGACTGCCGCCACAGATACGTCTTAACAGAAGGCCCCTATTCCCCTCTCTACGGAGAAGGCCCGGAATACACATCCCAAGGTGCCTTTGGAACACTTCCTGACTGTCCAAGCCTAGAAACCGTTCTTACTGCTAACCATCTAGTTAACATGTATGGATTGGACACGTTAGAAACAGGAAATATCATCGCATGGGCTATGGAACTCTACGAAAAAGGCATAATCGATGAGAAGACAACAGGTGGATTGAAGCTTGAATGGGGAAACAGTGAAGCCCTCATCGAGATGATTCATAAGATTGCACAGCGCGAAGGATTCGGCGAAATATTAGCAGGAGGCATGAAGCCAGCTATAGAGAAAATTGGGAAAGAATCAGAGTATTACGCTATTCAGATAAAGGGTATGGGCAGCCTTCACTCAGATGAGAGACCGACACCAAGCTTTGCATTGGGGATAGCCACGTCAACTAGAGGAGCTGACCATCTCAGAAGTCGTCCAGCGATCGACCTCTACGGGCTACCAGAAGAACTCCTTGAAGACCTCTACGGAGGGTCCGTGTCTAATGACTATAGCTCCTACGAAAGAAAAAGCCGTATGGTCTGGTGGCAGGAGATGCTCTATTCGGTTGTTGATTCGCTTGGATTATGTAAGTTTCAGACGGTCTTCTGTGCCGTCCACGCACCAAAATTCGATGAGTGGACAAACTTAGTCCGTTATGCGACTGGCATGAAGTTATCCAAAGAAGACTTGATGAACATTGGAGAGAGAATCTACACAGTCGAAAGAATGTTCAACATCCGAGAAGGATTCTCTAGAAAGGATGACACCCTACCGGAACGCTATTTCAAAGAACCAACTCCAATCGGGCTTCCCATAGCAAGAGGCAAGAAGATTGACAGAAAAAAATTCGAAAGAATGTTGGATGAGTACTATGAACTTCATGGATGGGACAAACACGGTAACCCTACACCGGAGACGCTGAAGAGGTTGAGCCTAGACAAGGAACCATCTCACCAACTATGAAAAGGAGCGGAAGAAACCATGCAGAGAATGCTGCTGATAGATCCAGAAAAATGCACGGGATGCAATCTTTGTGAAACCGCCTGTGCAATCAGAAATGAAGGCGTATGCAACCCCACAGCCTCACGAATTCACATCGTGAAGTGGATGACGTGTGGTGTTTACATTCCAATGGTCTGTCAACAGTGTGAATCCCCCATATGCCAGACAGTCTGCCCCATGGACTGTATTCAAAAGGACGACAAAACAGGGGGATTGCTCATTGACTACGAAAAATGTGTCGGATGCAGATTGTGTGCAGTCTTTTGCCCCTTCGGAGGAGCTGGCATTGATACCAAAAGAGGAAGAGTCATCAAATGTGAACTTTGCGGAGGCGACCCAGTGTGCGTGCAATTCTGCAGACCAGGAGCGCTTCAATACGTTCCCGTAACTCGGCTGAACCTAATGAAGCAACGTGCAGCCGCAGAAAAGTTTTCAGAGCTAGTCAAAAAGTATTTGGCTCCGCACCCGACCTGAGCTTCAACCCACACTCTCTTGCGAGAGGTACAATGACATGAAGAAAAGTGAGAAAATTCCATACTTTGTTGACAAAACTCGCGCTCCAAGAATTGCTCAAATGGAGGGTTTAGAAACCGCGATTTTAACTGGCCTTCACGGCGAAAAGATGATGATGGTGCTAAATTCCACTCTGCCAGGACATACTGTGCCCTTACATTCCCACCCACACGAGCAGATTGGTATGGTCTATGCTGGCAAGGCGACCTTAAAGATAGGTGATGAAGAACGTATCGTTGAAAAGGGAGACTTCTATCGTATTCCGGTTAATGTGCCACACAGTGACACAACCATAGGGGACGAACCATTCGTCATGTTGGACATTTTCTATCCCGTACGAGAGGATTTTGTAGAAAAATACGAGATCGAGACATTGACTTGAAGGCTGCTGTCTCAATTCAGAACGTCTCAGTCTTTCTCTTTCAGCGCCATGTCTAAGATTTCCATGATATCGTAGATCCTTATGCCGAGCGCGTGCCTAGTTGAAGTGTACAGAAAATTCGTGTAGCACAATGGGCACGCAGTTGTGAGGACGTTGACGTTCAATGATGCAAAGTCTTCAGTGAGTCTCAAATGGGCGAGGCTCATACTTGCCTTGCTATTGACACCCCAGAATCCTCCGCCACCGCCGCAGCACCTGGAACGCTCTCTACTCATGAAGGGTTCGACGAGTTGCAGATCCGGAATGGATTTCAGAACGTTGCGTGGTGGATCATAAACATTGCAGTGCCTTCCCAGTCCGCAGGGGTCATGATATGAAACCCTCATCTTCAATCGATGACGTGATAATCTCCCTTCTCTCAGCAAACGCTCCACAAGCTGAGAAGTATGCAACACTTCACACGGCAACTCGACGCCCAGCTTATTCGGATAGAAATTGACAAAGGTCTCGTAACATCCCGAGCAGGAAGTCACAAGAGTTTCAACGTTTGCATCGTCGATCGCTTCAGAAACACGCTGCGCATTCTGCTCGGCATCCTGGAATAAACCGCCAAATATCATAGGGACTCCGCAACATCCTTCTTTTTCCCCAAAAGTCATGACCCTAACGCCTGCTTCATTCAACACCCTAACCGTTGCTGCCGCCGTGTTTCGTATTCCAGAACGCAAGGCCGTGTTACACCCAACCCAATAGAGGGTATCAGCCTTTTCGCTCAATAAGTCTGCGCGTAACATTTTCATCCAATGTGAACGTTGCCTGACAGACGATCCTAGCGGATTTCCGTATTCTCTGATGTTCTTGAAAGCCGCTTGTGCTGACTCTGGAGCCAATCCAGCTTCAGCGATTTTGCCACGAATCTCGAGTATTGCCTCGTGAATATGCGGAGTCGGAATGCATTGAATGTAGCATGATCCGCACAGAGTGCAAGAATACAGAATGTCCGCCAGTCTCCTTGACGGTTTCACTTCCCCTCTTACGACGCCTCGAGTCAGAAGGTATCTTCCCTTCGCTGACCACGTTTCAATATGGTCGAAGTGGGGCGACACTGTGCAGTAGCCTGTGCAAACCTCGCAGTTCTCACACTGGAAAATTGCTTTTTCTGACAAGAGCGTTTCTATGACAGAGGCATAGCTCTTGTAGGGCCTTCCTCGACTACGCAGTACATTCATTAATCTGTGTTTAGCCTCTTTGATTTCTGCAGCCCGCCCGCTGAATCTTTCATCAAAATCTGCAATATCCGGGGGAGGGGCGGTATCCAAAAGTACGACTTTGTTGGTTGTCTTCCCAGTCTCATAGAAGTCGACGTTTCGTCCCCTCTGAACAACAGTGAACCCTTCCGTGTTCGCTAGTCTCTCTATTTGACTGATTTCATCTTTAGATGTCGTCTTAACCACAACATCGAAGTTCGAACCTCTTCGATTTTCGAGTATTTTCTCGAAGGAGTAGACGTAGATATCTTCAAGGCTCACAAGAATACGCTTAGGCTCCACTATTTGCGCAAGTGCCTTTACGATCTCGCTTCTCAACATCATTAATCAACTATTCTCAGAGCTTAAAAACCATATCTGTGTTGTTAAACCATTGCACAAACAACATTAATGAACAGAAGATAGGTTGATTTGCTGGGTCACATACACAGACTACCATTTTGATCGGGTATAGCTGGATTTCTCGAATAAGCACCAGCTCAAACAAGTTTTAAATACACTCCGAATTAATCACACTGACGTGATGTGATAGATATGTCTGAAAGAGAATACGACTGGTATCCAGCTGAGGATCCAGAAGACTGGAGATCCGTCAAGTACGACCCTAGTTGGTACGATCACACCGCATGGATTGCAATCAACAACCCTGAGGAAATGAACTCATACGTCTTGGGAACCCTCAAGGAGATGTGCACGGCTTACGAGAAGGCTATGGGAGACGACTCCGTCCAATTCATAGTAATGAGTGGTGAAGGCGACAGAGCCTTCTGCACTGGTGGAAACGTGAATGAATACGCCGAGATATACAACAAAAAACCCTGGAAATTCTGGGAGTGGGGAGAATTCTATGGCAGAGTCTTCGACATGATAATGCACTGTGGAAAACCAGTTATCGCCCGAGTAAACGGTGCAGTGGCAGGTGGTGGTTGGGAATTTGTCGCCTGCTGTGACCTGGCAATCGCAGCTGACCACGCAAGATTCATCTCTCCAGGTCCTAGAGTCGGCATGACCTCCATCGGAGGATTGTCTCAGTGGCTTCCACTGCATATGAGCATAAAGAAATCGGCGGAGATGGTTCTCCTGAGTTCACAGATAAACGCTGAAGAAGCACTCAAGTACGGCGTCGTGAACGAAGTAGTACCTAACGACAAGTTAGACGACGAAGTGAAAGAGTACATCGACAAGATGAAAACACTGTCCCCATCCAGCCTCTGGTACTTCAAGGTTCACCACAACTGGTGGAGAGAGCTTATCTGGCGGCTCACTTGGGAACACGGAAAAGCCTGGTTTGCCCTCAACCTCGGCTCAATGGAGCCTACAGAAGGTTTGTGGGCCTTTAAACAGAAAAGAAAGACCGATATGGAAAAAATTCGGACCTTCATAGCAAAAGGCGGGGATCCGAGGGTCCCTTACGGGCCATACATGATCAGATGTGACAAGTGTGGCACAGAATACCTACCACAAGAGTCGAAATATTGTTTAAAATGTGGCGCCAAACTGCAGTGATGACGAAATATGAGCAAAAAGGTAGCAGTAGTGGGGGTAGGCCAAACAGCATTCACACGTTCCTGCGGTATTTCCATCCGAGAACACTGCTTTGAAGCTTTCAAAGAAGCTCTAGAAGACTGCGGAAACCTGTCGACTAAAGACATAGATGCATCTATCGTTTGCTCTGCTCCTGAATATGATAAGCAGAGAACTCCGGCAGGACTTATAACAGAGTACCTTGACTTAAACCCTAAACCCACCTTCTTGGCAGAGGCAATATGCGCCTCCAGCAGCGTAGGAACACGAATAGCGTGGGCATTCATAAATTCAGGACTCCACCGAGTAGTTGCCATTATTGGATTTCAAAAGATGTCTGAACTGACATCTGCTGAATCCCAAGAGAGAATGCTCCGTGGAGCTGACATAATGTGGGAATCCCCCTTTGGGTCCATGATGCCAGCCTACTATGCTATGTTTGCCCGCGCTCACATGCATCAATATGGAACCACAGAGGAGCAGATGGCGCAGGTTAAGGTGAAGAGTGGCGAGTACAGCGTTATGAATCCGAAGGCTATGTTTAGAAAGGAGGTTACTGTTGAGAACGTGCTGAAGTCACGGGTAATAACAAGCCCACTGAAGCTCCTTGATTGTTGCGCCAACGCTGACGGCGCCTCATGTTTGATTTTAGCAGATGAAGACGAAGCCAAGAAGATAACTGATACGCCTGTTTGGATCAGTGGCTTAGGACTAGCGTCAGCATCTATATCCATAGGTTCTAGAAAGACTGTTGCATCTCTTTCGTGTGCCTTTGAGGCGGCTAACCAAGCATACCAAATGGCTGATTTGAAGCCAAAAGACATCGATGTTGCAGAGGTTCATGACTGCTTCACTATCGCTGAGATTATGGCTTATGAAGACTTAGGTTTCTGCAAACGAGGTGAAGGTGGTAAGCTAATAGATAGTGGGGAAACTTACGTTGGTGGAAGAATACCAGTGAATGTAGATGGTGGATTATTGTCCAAAGGACATCCAATTGGCGCCACTGGCGGATCACAGATCAGAACCATGGTCTTGCAGCTTAGAGGAGACGCTGGAAAAACACAAGTCGAGCGCGCTGAAACTGGCCTAGTCCACAACATTGGAGGCATAGGAGTATACGGCTCTGTAATAATATTCAGGAGATAGCTTCATGAGCTTCGAAAAATTTGGAAAGATCAGTTACACAAAAGAAACTAAGGTAGCCGACTTTGTGAAACACTTGGAAGAGGGCAGAATTATGGGAACCAGATGTGAGAAGTGTGGAAAACTTCATTTTCCACCTAGAGCGGACTGTGCCGACTGCCTATCAAGTAACATGGAATGGGTTGAACTAAGCGGAAGAGGAAAATTGATCACCTATACCACCGCTCACTTCGCACCGGTCGGCTTCGAAGACGAAGCACCGTACACGCTAGCCTTAGCAGAACTCGATGACGGCCCAAGAGTCTTTGCGAGCCTAAGCAAGGATATCCCAGAGAACGAAATCAAGATAGGTATGAACCTAAAACTAGTTCCAATTAGGTTGTTGGAAGAAAGAATTAGCTACGAGTTGAGGAAACTCTAGTTCGCTACTCTTTTGGTCTTATGTAGATGGTTTTGACTGTAATTTCTCCTTCAAGTTCATAGCATTTTCTGCATTCCTCATCCAGTTCGCTTAGCATCACGGGTTCGAGGCGGACTTCGTATCCTAACGATTCGTAAAGCCCTACGCATTCGCTCAGTCTTGGTTCTCCGATAGTGTTCTGTTTCATCCATCCCTGTTTCTTTAATTCAGTCTCTCTTGACTTCTTTTTCTGCGGCAAAGTGCTTTTCCTCAAACGTCTTTCCTCATCTAGAAAAGATCGAGCACTTCTTCGTTAAGTTTAGGCATTCTGCCGTGTTCCTTTAGAAACTTCTGGATAAGCTCGCTTTCCCTTTTCGTGTACATTGGATCTTCTTCGTACCCGAAGTATTGAGCTTTTTCAACTGTTTTCAGTTTTTCGTCTAATGCTTGACGCAGATTAGGCGTACCAGCAATATAGATTATGGTCTTTTGTTCATCGAGCAGCTGAAAAGCGCCACTCGTCTCAGGAACTGTGCTGACATTTTGCGGGGTGAACTCTAACCATTTCTCTGGCGGTAACATAGCTGGTGAAATCTGGAGCCTGAGGTCGCATCTTAAACAGCGGTTCGCTTCCTCAACCGCGTTCTCTACATCTAAGCCGAGCTCTACAACAGAAAACCCTTGAAGCCTCTGCTTTGTAGGCAGGCAGGGCATCTGAGCACGGGTCTTGTCTACGAACCCCTCATCTCTTCCCAGCCAAGGATTAGGCACTTCAGGTTCAATCAGCGACTCGTCGATTACTCCGTCGCCACCAAGATGCTTGTCAATAGAGACTGCGGCTTTCCTGCCCATAGCTATGGCTTCAATAACCGAAGCAGCGCCACTAACTGCATCGCCGCCCGCGAATATTTTTGGGTCACTAGTTTGTAACGTTGTGTCGTCAACCTGTATGGTCCCCTTTTTCACTTTTATTACGCTATCCTCGCCGAGGAAGGATAAGTCAGAGGCTTGGCCTATAGCGATGATCACCATATCCGTTTCTATCGGCTTCGTTATCTTTTCGTCAAAAGAAGGGCTGAATCTTCCATTCTCGTCGAAAACCGAGGTGCAGTGGACGAGTTCTAATCCGGTCACGTTTTCGCGGTTCCCTAAAATTTTTTTTGGACCTAAAGAGACGTTGAGAATTACTCCTTCTTCTACTGCCTCTTCAATCTCCCATGGGTGAGCTGGCATCTCCTCTCTGGATTCCAAACACGCCAGTTGGACTTCTTTGGCTCCTAGTCGAAGAGCTGTTCTGGCTACGTCTATGGCTACGTTGCCGCCGCCCGTGACGACAACGCGTTCCTCAACATTTACGTCTTGACCGAGATTGACAGCTCTTAGGAAGTCTACTCCCCACAAGACACCCTTGAGGTCTGTGCCCTCAATCTTCAACATTTTGCTTAGGTGGGCGCCAACTGCCAAGAATATGGCTTCGTATTGATTTCTAAGGTCGTCAAGAGTCAACTTCTGACCAATCTGAGTATCAGTTCTGACCTCTACTCCTAGCTCTAAGATTTCGTTTACATCCTTTTCAAGAATCTCTCGAGGCAAACGGTATGGCGGAGTACCTACCCGCATCATTCCTCCATATTCAGGTAACGACTCAAAAACCGTCACTGAATGGCCTTTCTTTGCTAGGTAATAGGCTGCGGTAAGTCCTGCAGGACCCGATCCCACTATGGCCACCTTCTTGCCTGTAGGTGAAGCAACCTCAAGATTTGTTTTCCACAGTCCTGTGTCGTGTTCCGCCGCAAATCGCTTGAGGCCACATATTGATGTGGATTCGTTGATTTTTCCTCTTCGACATTCAGTCTCGCATGGATGGTGACAGAGATAACCTAGAATGTTGGGAAGGGGAGCCTTCTCGCGAATGATGGCCGCAGCCTCAGAAAATTTTTCTTCACTGATTAGGCGGATATATTGAGGGATGGCGATGCCTGCTGGGCAAGCATGTTTACAAGGAACAAGATCTTCTTCAGGAGGCGGCCACCTTAGGTCTTTGTCCATCAATGCACCAGTTGGACAAACTTCGATACAGGCACCACAGAATCTGCATTCTGATTCTTTAAGGGAAGGACCCAATGTACCTACAACATAGTCTTCTCCATCGTAGACGATGCCGAGAGCCTCTACGCCTCGTAAATCTCTGCAAACCCGCACACAACGACCGCAGCTTATACATAGATTATGGTCTCGGACGAACAAAGGCGCATCTTCAACTGGAAGGTTTCTGAAAATGTAGCGTGGCACATCTTCTCTGATTCCGATGTATTCTGCGACTTTTTGCAGTTCGCAGTTACCAAATTTGATGCAACAACGCTCATCTACTGGCACGTTAAGTGAACACGGTTCCCTACTGCACCCTTCTTTTTCTGCACAAACCAAGCAGGCGTGAGGATGCTTAGCCAATATCTTTGCTAAGTTTTCACGTCGAAGCTTTTGGACTTGCTCAGTGTTTGTGTGAACGATCGTGCCTTCTCTGGCTGGCGTGTCGCAAGCTGTAGGAAACCCTTCAGTTCCCTCGATTTCCACAACACAGAGTTGACAACCTTCAAACTCTTTAGGATTTGAGCCTGAGTTCTTGACGAGTTCACCGCCACGATAAATCTGGTCGTCGAGTTTCATCTCTGATGCTGAGGGAAGATCTGGGTGGCAACAAATGGCAGGGATGTATATATTCACGCTCTGTGCGGCTTCTAGCACAGTTGCGCCTTTTTCCACTTTAACTTCGGTGTCGTCTATGGTTAGTGCAACTGTTTCCATCTTTTTCATCTTTTAATTGCAGTGTTGCATTGCCGTTTTGCCAGCTATAGGGGCTTCCATGTATGGATTATTGCCCCTTGTTCACAAGCTTCAACGCATGGAGGCTTCTTCTCTGGTTTGCATGGGGCGCAACTGTATTTGATTTTCTTGCGATGCTCTTCGGTTACTGCTGCTACAATTACGTCTTCTAGGTCAATCATCATGGTTTTGGTTTCCAAAACACTTTGAGGACAGACCTCTACGCATTTACCACAGCCGTTGCATTTGTCTGTATCTATGCTGATGAAGTACTCCCCTGATCCGTCTTTGTAACCGTAATGAACGATCACTTGTATCAACTCAGCTGGCTCTTTAAGCGGCCTTCTGCTCTCTTTCATATAGCGCTTTGGCGAACAGGGCGGCTCCTATTCCGCCGGCAATCATTGGGTCAAGTCCCTCCTTCATCGGGAGAGCTTTCATGCCGATTATTTTTTCTAATCTATTCACAACACCGATGTTTTTTGCGATTCCGCCAGTGATGACGAAGTCTTTTTCCACTTTTATTTTCTCCAGCAGTTCGGATATCCTACTTGCCATGGCTGAGCAAAATGCGGCTAGAACCATCTCTTTTTGCCATCCTTTACGCAGTAGTCCCACAGCCTCGGATTTGGCGAAGACTACGCAGGTGCTGCTTACTGGTTCGGGTTCTTTCTCTATTTTGAAAGACATAGGACCAACCTCTTCGATGGGCACTGACAATAGGTCTGCAAATACTTCCATACCTCGCCCAGTGCCTGCTGCGCATTTGTCGTTCATGAGAAACGCTGTTACCTTACCTCTTTCGTCGCAGTGTATCGCTTTGCAGTCTTGACCGCCCATGTCTAGAACCGTTCTCACGGTTGGTCCCCACATATAATTGGCTCCTCTGGCATGGCAGGCAATTTCAGTAATCGCTCTGTTTGCGAATGGAACGTTCACTCTTCCGTATCCTGTTCCTACAGTGTACCGAATGTTGTCAAGTTTTAGTCCAGTTCCTTCCAAAGCCCAGTTCATTACCCTTTGGGCACTGTCAGGACTGCTCGACCCTGTTCGCTTAATGCTGTAAGCGTATAACTCGCCGTCAGTTGTAATCACTGCCTTAGAACTTACTGAACCAACGTCAACTCCAGCGGTTATAACTTCTGCTTTTCTCCAGTCTTTTCCTGACATAGTTCGTCTGTATTCGGGCCATCTCCAATATTCCTTGTTCATTTTTCACTTCCTCCAATCCCTTTCTGCGGTAGAAGAGCTGCTCCTAAGGCACCAACGAACTCTGGTTCCTCAGGTACGAGCAAATTAACTCCCAAGGTTTTCTTTAGAGAGCTGACGAATCCAACGTTTTTGGCAACTCCTCCTACTAGGACTACGTCTTTTTGTATTCCCAATCTGCGTGTCATTGAAGCGATTCTGTCGGCTATGGCATCGTGTATCGCTCGTGCAATGTCCGCTTTTGAAGTCTTTTCGTGAATTAGCGTCACTACTTCAGATTCGGCGAAGATGGTGCACTGTGCGTTCATTGGAACTGCTCTCTCAGCTTTGAGTGATAACGCACCTATTTCTTCCAGCTCTATTTCTAGAGCCCTAGACATTGCCTCAACAAATGTACCTGCTCCTGCAGCGCATCTCTCGTTTATAACGAAGTCTACCATCTTTCCTTTATCATCACACTTCACCGCTCGTCCTTCTTCAGCACCAACATCTATCACAGTTCTTGCTGAGGGAAAGAGGAAGAATCCTCCTAGAGCGTCTGCTCCCATCATACTTATCTCACCGTTGGCATATGGTGCCACGTCTTTTCCAGCACCAGTTGCCACAACATGGTCGATTTTCTCACGAGATAAACCGGCTTCCGTCAATACTTCGTTGAATACCTTTTCAGCGGCTGCTTTTTGGTCAAATCCACTTAGGGTTTGACCCTTGGCTAAGATTTCTCCATCTTTTAAGATTACCACTTTTACGTTTTTTGCGCCCATGTCTATTCCTGCAGTTATCATTGCTATCAGCTCCTATTTCGCTCCAAGGATTTCTAAGAAGGCGTCTACCTCGCTCTTTGTTCGTTCCAAGTTGAACTCCCTCTCATCTCCCATGTTTCCTTCGAAATGCATGACTGGGATACCTGCCTTTCTTAAGGCGAGTTTGTTTTCTGCTATGCCCATGCTTAGCCCTTCGCAGCCGCGGTTATAATGTAACATGACGCCGTCAACCTTCCATTCTCGAACTATCCTTCTCATCATGCCACTCTTCAACTCAGGCGAGTAGAAATGTTGCCATTCAGGCCTGCTAAGAGTCCATTCTGCCAAAACGCGCAGAGCCTGCTCTCTAGTTTCTATTTCTATACCTTTTTCCTGTGGAGTCGTTCTGGGTCCCCAGGTTCCATCCTCTTTGACTTCAAAAATTCCTGTGAGACCGAAGGTGTAGAGGGAGCCAATTGAAACAACCCCGTATTTCTCAAGGTATCTCCATAGTTGTAGGAAAGCCCAAGGTGGCTGCGTGTCTGTCATTACTCGATACTTTTCATTGCCCACGGCGGCAATTTGATCCGTAACTCTGTCTTTAACCTCGTCTCTGAGTTTCTCATAGAAATCTGCGCATTCTTTCCTGTGTTTCATGAGAGTGCTAAGTACGTACAGCGAATACATAGTCTTTTCATCTAGAGGGGCTGGAACTGCCTTATTAAGAGTACATATCTCAGCCCACAAAGAAGTAGCGCGACACTCGTTGTAAACCGCCTGAATCAACTTTTCGTCGTCATACGTTCTTCCAGTAACCTTCTCCATCCATTCGATGCCATCCATCGTCTGAGAAACAATGTAGTTTATTCTCCTCTCGTTCATTTCGTTGTAGGGACCTACGCTGACATCGACGCAAAAGAAGGGGACGCCGCCTTCAAGTTCTCCTGCTACTTGGTACCATTTTGCGTGACTGCAGCAGATGTGGGTTGTCCAGAGAAAATCTGCCTTGGGGAACTCTCCACCCCACGCATATTCATCCAAAATAATAGAGCCCCAATAGTTCCTCATGTAGGCGCATAGGTCACGGGCGTATCCCTTTGCTTCTGTTGCATCATGACATTTTGCCGCAAAATCTTTGTTGTATGCTACTGTTGCCCCGTAAGGTTCGCCAGTAAGACTGTAAACGTCATCTCCAAGTCCTGCAGGGACAGCACTAAAGGACCAAGCCCCGCCAGCCCATCGTATTCCGCCCATTTCGTGGGCTTTCAAGAAGTTCTCATAATACTTTGCTCTAAGTTGCTTCGCATCATTCCAGCAGTCCAAAAGCCTGGTTTTATATTTGGGTTCAAGCATGTTCATTCCTCCTAAAACAGGTCTGTTGGAAGTTGAAACGTTTCGAGAAACGCTTCCACACGAGTCTTGAACTGCCCAACGGGAACTGTGACGTCAAATTCAAGAAAGTATGTGGGAATACCGCTCTTCTCAAGGTGCTGCCTGACGACTGGGATGTCAAGCTCGTGCGGGTCGCAGAATTTTTGCTGTATTAATAGTGTTCCCTGAACATTGAAGTCTTTCGCCAATTTCAAGATGTGTGGTAGCCTGGTTCTTTCTGGCCAGTCCTTGCTTGGGCAAGCTGGTCTGTCAATGTAACGGGTGGCGATTGCCAAGAGTCGATCTTCTTGCGGAGTGACCTCGTTCCAGAAGTATCGGCTTCCGGTACAATGGTCATCAATCACAAGGGTTGCACCCAATGATTCAACCATCTTTATGAACTCTGTGTCGTCGTCTTCGCTGCCGAGAATCATTAATCTTGTACCTGTTGGCCGTCTGAGTTTTCGTTCTGGCAACGCCTCTAGGAGCCCTTTCAATGCATGGTTGTGTTCTTCTTTGTCGGTCATTTGACTCGAGACTACCAGCTCCATGGCTTCCAATCCAGTGAGCGGAGGATCGCTCTTTTTCCTATATTCGTAGACTTGTTTCATCAAACGGCGATTCGTATTGTATACCTTTATTGCCCGGTCCAAGTCTTCGTTTGTGATGGTTTTTCCAGTCCATTTTTCGAGAGATTTTTTGAAATCTGCTAACTCTCCTCGTAGGTAAGGATAGGCTCTTGGAGATTGAACTCCATGGGGCATGTACAAGTAGTAACTGTACTCTGTAGGTATGTGGATTCTCCAACTCGTGAAAGCCTGACGCATGTGCAAACAGCACTGGGCTATCATTATCCCGTCCAAATAATCATACCTACCTAGCAGTCCTTGAGCCAAACAATCTCGGCACAGAGGACAGAACATGGCAAAGATGTGAGGTTCAGTTACGCTCTGAGCTTCATGGCTACCTAGAATTCGCACGGGCAATATCCCTGCAGCGTGCAAAATCTCTTCGGGTACGTAGGTGCAGAAATAGCCTAGCACCTTACCTCCAGTCCTAGCCTTCCATTCCTTGGCGTATTCGTGGCGGTTTTGGTACCAATCATGAAATTTGCTGAAGGCTTCCGTCTTCTCACACTCTCCTAATAGTTGGCATATAAATTTGGGATTGTGAATATAAAAATTCCGATGTTTATATTCGCCTGAATTGGGACGCTAACTAGTAAACCAACGACTCTTTCTAGCGATGCAAGCTCTCATGAGATAGGCGTCAGAACTCTATTCATCGCATCGTCCGCAATAGCCACCGAATATCCAGCAATCCTTCGAAGGTCACGAGCTATCATCCCCAACGTCACCGCGGTGTCGACATCGCTAATGTCCATGATTTTGGTTAGTAATGTCTTCTCTCTTTTTCGTATGGTGTCCATCTTTCCCATAGCGATTACTGCCAGTTTCACGTCTCTCTTAAGAAATGCGTGGACGGCTTCTGCCTGCATTTCATAGGTGACAGTGGACATGCTTGCTATTGTATCCAAGATTTCTTGGTCGATCCGTGCATCCTTGATGTTGAGAATGTGTCTAGCAATAGATGAACAGTGATAAACCAGTCTGCTTAAGTCACGTGCGATCAAGGCAAATGTGATGCACTCTTGGCAGCTTCTTACCCCAACTGCCTCTGCTATAGACTTGTTTAGGCTTGCGAGAGCTACCTGTCTTATGGTCATTCTATAATGTCTCTGCGCTTCTTTGCCTCTCTCCAATACTTCTTCGGCCAGGGCGAAATTTTGTTCAACCATGGATCTTACCGCGTCCTCTTGGAGATTTAGCGAAAATGCTGAGGTTTTCTCTATGAGGGATTTGAGAGAAAATGCGGCTGGATCTATCAGAACCTGAAAACTGATTTTTTTGGCTTCTTCTTCGGCAATCTCAACTCCGGGCAAATCCGTGCGAAGGAGCTTAAGCCTTCTTTTCTGTTCAGCAGGTATAATTTCCTTCGAGGTGATGTCGATTTTGTTGCTTCCTTGTATGTAGTAAATGCCGACGCTGTATTCAAGAGCCCTCAAGTTTGGGTAGTCCTCAAGCGCTAGTACTACCTCGAGAGGCTTTTCAAGAGGTTTTGTCACAGGATAGAGTCTTAGACTTCCATCGTCCTCCTCTAACACAGCGATTTGTTCTCCCCGCTTCAACTTTCGCTTCTCCACCCAACTTTTCGGGAGTGAGAGAGTGAAACTGCCACCTTTAATTCTTTGCAGTCTTCTAATGTCCATTCGTATCACTTCAAAATCTCGGCTTATACGTGCTATTTCAAGCGCATTGTATATAAATTATATAAACAATTCCCAGATTATATTACTTTCTGGAAGTAATACTCTGTGAACAAGGAGTATTTCGCTAAAAAGAAAACAATCATTTAATTGGCATAAACCTGTAGAATACTCTGCCATCATCAAGTTCTACGACTTTCAGCTGAACTTTGTCACCAATTTTGAGCTCTTCGTACGTAGTATCGTCTATTCGCGCTGATATTAGAAGACCACCGATCTTGACGAAGCCTACACAGAACGGAGCGTCTTGAACGAAACCTAAGGGCGCACCTAGTCTCACTTCTGTGAAGGCGTACAGTTCTCCTTCAGTGCCTAACTTGACCCATCTAAGCTTCTCAGATAAGCATTCTGAACAGATGATTCGTGGAGGCCACAAGAGTTTACCACATTTCTCACATTTTGTTGTGGTTAAATGTCCTTCCCTAAGATTCTTGAAGAACTGACTGATCCTCGTATGTTTTTCATCCTGGAGCGGATAAAAGTCCAGCATAAATGGGAGCTCTATTTTGTGTTGGCGTTTTATCTTTTCAAATTTTACGCTATTCATTTCGCTTCCCTCCCGTAAACTATTATGGAGTGTTGGTTTGCTGCTCCACTTAGGCTGTGCTGAATTCCTATTTCGGCGCCTTTAACGTATCTTCCCTTGTTGACATCTCCTCTGAATTGTCTTAATATTTCAATCGTGTGATAAATTGAGGTTGCGCCTAGCGGATGGCCGCATCCCATGATTCCTCCACTTGGATTTACAGCTACTTTTCCTCCGATGTATGGGCTCCCTTCCTCAATGAATTTTCCACCCTTTCCCTTCTCGCAGAATTCAAGTCCCTCATACTCCATTATCTCGGATATTGTGAAGCAATCGTGAACTTCAGCAATGTCAACATCATCTTTCGTGGTTTTTGCTGTTCTCCAAGCCTCTTTTGCGGCCAGTTTAAGTGGAATCCACTCTGTCAAGCTTGCTAGATTGTTAATCACGTTTCCTATGGCACATTGTCCAGATCCGATGGGATACATAGGTGTGTCTGTGTACTTTTTTGCCTTTTCTGCTGGAACCAGTATAATCCCAGCTGAGCCGTCTGTCATTGGGCAACAGTCGAATAGATTAAGCGGTGGTGCCACCACTGGTGATTTGAGTACAGCTTCAACGGTGACCTCCTTCTGAAACTGGGCCAATGGATTCATGGAAGAGTAGTGATGATTTTTCACAGACACCAGCGCCATCTGTTCTTTGGTAGTACCAAACTCATACATGTGTCTTTGAGCCGTAATAGCGAAGAATGGGGGAGCCGAGATGCTGTTGACTCCGTCCCATTCTCGATCCAACACGCAAGCCATACTAGTCTGCGCTTCCGCCATATCTGGCGGATACATCTTTTCCACCCCAATGGCAACAGCTATATCAGACATGCCCGTTGCGACACAGTTCCACGCATATCTAATGGCCGCCTGACCGGATACGCAGGCGAGTTCTGTTCTCGCAAGGACTTTCCTTGGCGTTACACCAATGTATTCAGCGACTAAGGGAGCTACGTAAGTTAGAAACGCAAACCTTTCGGGTTGAGCCGCCCCGACAAATATAGAGTCAACGTCCTTTGGTGACATGTTGTCAACGTCGTCAAACATGGCTTTTCCAGCTTCTTGCACCAGGTCCCTCCATGAAGCCTCTCTTTTGTCAGCCTTAGCAGCTCCGCCGCCAACTACGGCAACCTTTCTCATTCAGAACACCTTGTTCTATTAGTCGCATGGCTTCCTTGGATTTCTACTTTCTAGGAGATTTTATTTTCCTTTGTACTTCGGTTTTCTCTTCTCTATGAAAGCAGCAACTCCCTCATTGAAGTCCTCGGTGGAGGCGAGAAGACCGAAGGCCTGTGCTTCCTGCACCAATCCTTTTGTTAGGTCGATTTCAACGCTGCTGTTTATCAGTTGTTTGGCCAGTTGAATGCCCACAGGTGGTTTGGTCATGAGTTCGGTGGCAAGTTCTCTAACCGCAGACTTTAACTTATCTGGAGGCACAACTGCGTTCAGTAAGCCCAGCTGTTTAGCGGCATTTGCATCAATCATCTTACCTGTAAAAATCAATTCTTTGGCTATTCCTCTGCCCACCAGTCTTGGAAGGCGTTGTGTTCCTCCCCAGCCTGGAATCAGTCCCACATTTAACTCAGGCTGCCCCAGCTTTGCATTTTCCGAGGCGACTCTGAGGTCACAAGACATGGCAAGTTCTAGACCTCCTCCCAGTGCGTAGCCGTTTATGGCGGCGATTACTGGTTTCTTGAGGTCTTCTATTTTTTTGGTTAGTTTCTGTCCGAGTAGTGAGAGGTTCATTCCTTCCACTGCGCTGATGCCTCTAACTGATTTGAGGTCGAGACCTACGCAGAACGATCGGTCTTCTGCTCCTGTGATGGCTATGACTTTTATGGTTTCGTCTTCCTCTGCTTCGTCTAATCTCGCTGAGATTTCTTGTACAGCTTCTTTGTTGAGGGCGTTTAGTGCTTTCGGGCGGTTGATAGTTATGGTTGCCATTCCTTCGCTTTCTTCGTAGAGTGTGTTCTCAAATTTCATTAAAAATCCCTCTCATTTAATGGCGCTATTTCTTCTCCCAGTCGTAAAAGCCCTTTCCAGTTTTTCTGCCGAGCAAACCAGCCCTAGTCATTTGCCTCAAGAGGGGGCATGGGCTATATTTTGGGTCTATTTCCTTCTGCAGGACTTCTGCTATGGATAGGGTCGTGTCTAAGCCGAGATAGTCTAAGAGTTTTAGGGGGCCCATGGGCCAGTTTAGTCCGAGTGTTATTGCTTTGTCGATGTCGTCTCTGTCAGCGATGCCTTCCCAGACAAGGTTGAGGGCTTCATTTAGCGCAGGGATGAGAATCCTGTTTACGACAAATCCTGCTGAGTCTTTCTTGACGATTACCGTCTCTTTGCCCATTTTTTTGGAGACATCAGCTATTTTTGCGATTGTTTCGTCTAATGTTTTGGCTCCGCGAATGATTTCTACTAGGCGCATTAGTTGTGGCGGATTGAAAAAGTGCATGCCGCAGAATTTCTCTGGTCTGTTTGTTGCTGATGCTAAGTCTGTTATGCTTATTGACGATGTGTTTGAGGCTATCAGTGTGTCCTTTTTGGCGAGTTTATCAGCTTCCGCGAGGACGCTCTTTTTTATTTGGACGTTCTCAGGGACGGCTTCGATTATTAGGTCGGCGTCTGCCACGGCTTTCTTCATGTGCAAAGTTGGGTGGATTCTACTTAGGGTTTGGTTCATCTCTGTCTCAGAGATTATATCTTTTTTCTGGAATCTTTGTAGGCTGTTTTTAATCATTCGCATTCCGTTGTCAAGGAACTCTTGCTTTATGTCTCTCATGCTTACTTCGTACTTCGCAACTTGAGCTGCAACTTGGGCAATTCCGTGACCCATCAATCCACTTCCGAGAACTGCGATTCTTCTTATCTCCTTCATTATTTTGTACCTCTTCGCTTTGATTAGACGATAGATGAAATACAAAGAGATATATAATTTCTGAGGTTCCTCGGTCGTAGAGTGCCAGTGGTCGAGGAGCGTATGAGGAAGTAAACATTTTAAAAACTTGAACGTATTTTTTGATGCACGGTAATTGAGGTAGGAGGAAAGGGACATGGCATGGTTGAATACGGGTCAGATTTTAGAGGTGCATGCGAGAAAGTTTCCCAACAAGGTGGCGCTGAAGGATTGGCGTGGGAAAAGGTTGACCTATCAAGAGTTGGATTTAAGAACAAATAGGCTAGCAAACGGGTTGCTGGATTTGGGTCTGCGCAACGGCGATAGAGTTGCGGTCTTGCTTCATAACTGCGCGGAGTTTGTGGAGATTTATTGTGCCTTCGCGAAGGTCGGGTTAGTGGCGGTTCCAGTCAATTGGCGTTTCATTGGCAGAGAGATTGAGTACGTGGTTAGTAATTCCGACTCGAAGGCAATGATAGTGGGTGAAGAGTTTGTCGAGGTTGTAGATTCGATTCGTTCCAATCTCGAGAAAGTTGACCCTCAAAGGTACATAGTTGTGGGACGTTCTACTCCTGAAGGCTATATTAATTATGAGGCTCTCATAGTGAATTCTTCAGATAGCAAACCCAAAGTGAAGGTTAGCAGCAAAGATACTTGGGCTCAGATATATACTTCTGGGACTACCGGAGTACCTAAAGGGGTAGTCAGATCCCACGAATCCTACATTTCTTTCTACTTGATCAACGCCGTCGAATTCGGCTTCTCAGAGAAGGACTATGGGATGATTATTATGCCGCTTTATCACGTGAACTCGACTTTTTATGGCCCTCTGTTCCTGTATATTGGGGCATCTCTCTACGTTGGGAGAGATGAAGGTTTTGCCCCCGTGGAGCTCTTGCGTGTGGTTAGTGAGGAGAAGGTGACGTTTACCTCCTTGATACCGACCCATTACAATTTGATTCTGAACGTTTCTGACGAGGAGTTTAGAAAGTATGATGCGAGTTCTATTCGCAAGCTCTTGTGTTCTTCCGCGCCTGTTAGGAGTCATACTAAGAAGGGGATTTTGAAGTGGTTCCCAAACGTCGAGTTATATGAAGCGTACGGGTCAACAGAAGCAGGTCTTGTGACTATTCTAAAGCCTGAGGATCAGTTGAGGAAGTTGGGTTCCATGGGGCGGGAGTGTCTTGGAACCGACAAGATTAAGCTTCTTGATGAGGATGGAAACGAGGTGTCTGTTGGGAATGTTGGGGAGTTGTATTCGTGTGGTCCTATGATGTTTGATGAGTATTATAGACTGCCAGAAAAGACTAAGAGGTCTTTCAAGGGTGATTTTTTCACGGCGAGGGATATGGTGAAACGTGACGAAGAGGGATACTACTACATTGTTGATAGGAAGGACAACATGATAATCACCGGTGGAGAGCATGTTTATCCTTCTGAGGTGGAGGAGGTCATCTCGAGGCATTCTAAGATCTTTGATGTGGCTGTAATTGGCGTTCCAGATGATAAGTGGGGGGAGGCTGTGAAGGCTGTTGTGGTCTTGAAGGAGGATGAGACTGCGACGGAGGAGGAGATTATTGAGTGGTGTAGGGGGCAGCTGGCTGGGTTTAAGAAGCCTAAGTCTGTTGATTTCATTTCTGATTCTGACATGCCGAGGACTACAACAGGGAAGATTCTGCATAGGAAGTTGAGGGAGCGATACGCTGAGCCGTTTTGAGAGTGTATAGCCCTCACCTTGAAGGTCTTCCTCTTTCTGCTCGAGCGCTCTTCTCAAACTAAGAACTTGGAACACGGATTGGAAGTATGTAACTTTCCTTCATCACCTTGAAATATGTGATTGCTCTAGCTTTTACATGGGAACCACTTGTCCAGACTTATTTCTTTGCTCAAGCTCAAGAAGAGTACGTCAGCGCCAGAAGAAACCCAGCAGATGACCTGCTCAAATGTGGAAAGAGACCAACGACGAGTCAGGACGGTCTTTGTGACCAGTGTAGATTTAATGATATCCTAACTCAACTGGTGGACGAAAGACCTTAGCTATTCTCTTCTCTCGACCGCTATGGTGCATCTCGTAGCTAAAGCAGCGATTGCTCCTAAAGCTGCAAGCCAAGGGGCCAACACAACTCCGACAACTCCTACCGTTACTGGCATATCCAAGAGAGTCCTACCAGCCTCATCTCTAATGATAACTCTCGTAACGTTCCCTTCACGAATCAACTCCTTGACATTACTAACAAGATCGTCCGCAGAGACCGAAAATACTTCCTCCACAACCTTGCCTACACGCGCCCCACAGCTTGGACAGAACCTCGCACGCTTCGGCAGTTGAGCTGCACACCGTTCACAAATTCCCAGTTTCTAATCTCCCCCAGTTTTCTAACTCATCTTACTAATCCTTATATTTCCAGTCTTAGTCTCTGCAATGAGCTTTCCAGTTCCAGCGCCGATACGTCCTATATAGAGTCCCCGCTCGTAACGCGCCTCTGCCAACTCTGGACTACACGTAATCCGTCCCAGTCTCGTAGAGGCCTCCACTGTCAGGTCCGGTTTACCCCGTAGCGCTAGCTCGATGCTCCCAGTGCTTGTCTTAAACCAGTTCTCACCCTTTGATAAAACCCCACTATACGTAATGGACCCAGTAGAGTTGCGGACGGAAACTGTACCATTCACGTTTTCCAAGTTGACAGACCCGGTTCTCGTTCTAGCTTTAACAGTACCCTCACAATCCTGCACACTTACCCTGCCAGTAGCAGAATTTGCCTCAAGATCGCCCTTAACCCCAGAGAGTGCAATCCCGCCAATACGATTCTCAAGATTTAGGTCTGCTTCCTTCGGCACTGAAACAAGGATGTTAGCCCTCGGACCAGCCGAAAAGAAATACATGGGCCAGCCCAAGAACGATGGAGCCCTAGAACGACATGTTATGGTCACGGCATTGCCATCCTGCGAAATATTGCAGTCCAAATCCTCAGGCCTTCTAAGATCTAGGTCCACTCTCACCTCTGCCTCAGGACCAGTCTTCACCTCTACCGAGCCAGGAGCAGTATTGGTAACAACTACTTTTGGCTTACCAGTCACCTTTAGAGTTCGATGCGTTTCCATGGGTTTAACCTCGGCTGCAACTATTGGAGTTCCGCAGGCAGGACAGAATCGTGCGTCTTTTGGCAGCTCGGCGCCACATTTTCTGCAATAAGGCATTTTTCCCATTCTCACCTTCCTATTGGTAAGTCGAATCCCAACCTACTCAAGCACTATGAAGATATAGGGTTTCGCCAAGAAGTTACTTCCGCGCCTTTTCACTTAGCATCTCCAGGAAACCCTCAAGCTTAGCCTTAACTAGAGTCTCATCATAGTTTCTCCAGTCAGATGAATCTACATCAATTATCAAGCTCGGCACGCCAAGCTTCTTGTAAACAACATCCTTCACAATGGTCAAACCAATAGACATCATCCTGCAACCCCAGTTCGTTGGAAGAACAACTCCGTCGGCGCGGAATTCCTTCACAAGACTAAGCATAAGATCAATCCTCTTATCCACGACGCAATTGGCGAAGTTAGGAAGATACTTTCTAGCCAAACTCTCCAAAGGCTTAGAAGGGTCAAGGCTTCCAGCCCAAACATGAGAGAAAGTCTCAGCCACGACAACTGCCCCCAAACTGTTCAAGTAGTCAAAGAATCCTAAGTCAAACCACGTAGGCAGGTTGTCCCAAATCAGTCGATACCTCTCATTCTCAATCCTTCCAAACCTTCTTTCTGATCGGTCCCTGACCTCATCGCGCAACTTCTCATAGAAGTCGATTGCCATCTTCGTGCTTGGAATACACAGCATGAAGAAGACGGCTGAGAGGGCATCCCTCGCTCCCATAGGCGTGGGAACGGTTTTCCTATATCCTTGAATCTCCATCCAAAGATCACTTGTACGGTCTGAGAGCGCTATGATTTCATGCAATCTATCTTTGTCCAGCTTTCTACCGGTCTGCTTTTCTAAAAATGAAATCAAGTCATCCAGCTGAGTCGTATAATGCTCTACATAGTAGCCCACAAGATTCTTAGAATCGGCGCCCGTAACATCGTACGGCACGTCTAGAAGAAACAAAGGACTCTTCAAACGTCTACTCGCAACCTGAAACCACTTCAAATGAGTGTCACAAGCGCACGTTGATGCAACAAGGAAGTCTGGCTTGGGCATTCCGCCTTCAGGCAGATCCTTCTCTTCAAAGAGAGAACCAAGAACACACCTAGCATAAGAGCACAGATCTCTGGAAAACCCCTCCCTCTCAGCAGCCTCACAAAGCCTAACAGAGGCCCGCCTAGCAGCACAAACAGAAGCATAGTTCTCAGGCCATATTGGAGTTACGTCCATGGCTAAGAGCATCTCAACAGGAAAGGTTGAGGCGACCCAAGCTATGGGTTTCTTTTCGGCCTTGGCTTTGTGGGCATCTTCATAATATCTTCTAATGTAGTTGTTGTAGAACCCCCTCAGAGTCTGCAACCTCCTCTCAACCAGTGACAAGGCTACTTCACCCCGCCAACCATCTCTATAAAGGCTTCGACCCGAGTCCTCAATTGAGCTACTCCACCCATAGAATGCTCCCATTCAAGATACAAGACAGGCAAACCCAACTCCTTCAACTCTTCTACCAAGAGCGGAGCATCAAACAGGTGCGCATCACAAAACTTCAAGACGAAGATTATCGCTCCCTCAACATGGTATCTTCTCACCATCTCATTAATGTGGCTAAACCTCTCCTCGTGGTGGTACATGAAGGGACTGGGAATCATGTCTAGATAGCGCCTGGAGATGGCGCGCAGCGGATCAGAGTCTGGACCCACCAGATTCCAGAAGTAGCGTGATCCTGTGCTCAAATCATCGGCGACTACATTTCCGCCAAGGTCTTCAACGATTCTTACCAACTCAGTGTTGTCCATCTCGCTTCCGGACACGAGCAGTCTTACACCTTCTTTTGGAGGATTCAGGCGACTAGCAATCTTATTGAAAAGTTGGTTAAGCAGTTTATTGTGCTCCGTTTTGGGTGTTACCAAACTAGATAAGACCATCTCCAAGGCTTCAACACCTGAGATTAGCGGAGGATCCTTTCTCCTCAAGTCATAGGCTCTCTTCAGCAAGACCCTGTTCTCATTGTGGATTTTGATGGCGTTTCTTAAGGAGCCATCAGAAATTTCGGTTCTCAAAGCGTTCTCTAATGAAGCTTTGAATCTTTGGAGTTCTTCGTAAAAGTAACTGTGAGCTTTCTCAGTGTTCGTGTGAGGAGTGTTTATGAAGTGAAAATAGGGAATTTTGACGTGGTATCTCCAAAGGTCATACATCTTGTCACAGTTGTCGCAGCAATTGGATACGACGTAACCGTTCAAATAGTCGTAGTCGCCCCTTAAGGCTACGTCAAAGCAGCTACGGGCGAAGGAGCAGACATTCCTAGGCAGAAGGGTATCTGCTAAAGTAGTACTCCCCAAATCGCCAAGAATCATCACTGGCAAAGCTTCTGCGGCATAGATGATCTCCTCAGGGGTGTAGGTGCAGCTCCAGCCGATTACCCGCTTGTTTTGACTCTTCCAGCGTCTTGCCATTGTATGTCTTGTTGAGAGCAGATTTCTGAAGGTTTCTAAGGCTTCCATGTTGAAGCTTCCGTTTTGACGATTTCTAGTTAGGGTTTGTGGGAGAACAGAGAAAAAGTTATTCTTTTGTTTCTAAGTCTTTACCTTGTTCCGATTTGTTCATTCNGGGCCTACGGGTATCATGTATACTAGCCCGTCTTCGCCTAGGATGACCACGAAATTCTNGGCTGTTTTGGCGATTTCTTTCAAAGCCTCTAGAGTTAAGTATAGGTTAGTTAGTTCTGTCGCGTTCATTCCGGCGCTCTCAGCAATGGTTCGAATCGACTCAGCAGTTCCATTGGCGATGATTAGGCGAGCCGAAGCTTCACCGTTGGCCGCGATAATCTTCTCTGTTGCAGATGCGTTAGCCAAGATTAGGATTCTTTCCCTTTCAAACTCTGCCTGTAGTTGTGCTTGTTCAGCGGCTAGCTTGCTCTCAATGGCCTGCAAAAACTCAATGGGAGGGTCTACGTCTCTAAGATCAACCTCGATGTTTAGGAGGGCATTTAGTAGTGACTCCTCTGCATACAAGGATACTACGATTTCATCGCTCAAGGCATTAGTTATAATTGATCTGTTTTGTATGATCTGCACTGCTGTAAATCGACCAACTATATCCCTTGCGGCTTCCCTAATAACTGAGGAAACGACTCGGTCTTTCCAATCTAATTTAGGAAATCTTTGATAGAGGTCTTTTAGCTTTGTATAGTCTAGGGTCCACCTTACTAGTAAATCTAATTCAATTCTCAACCCGTCTTTGCTAATTGGAGTCACTGCTGGATAATCTCCTTGCACATCATCCTCTTTCCACATGCCAACGCTGTCTATTGCATAATAGATGTGTACGTCAGATACCCAAGGAGCCTTGAAGAACCAAGCAGGACCTATGATGGGTCCGGAAACAGTGCCGCCTAACGGATCAACAAGCACAGCTCCGTAACCAACAGCAACCGTTCTGAATATTGTCAAGGGAAAGACGATGGCAAAAACTATCAGAACAATGAGCACCACCACTGCGCCTCTTATTAACCAAGGTCTCTTCCCAAATCTAAATTCAAACCTAGGACCTTCTTCCATGACAAATCACCTCCTTTTCACCACTAGTCAAACGAATAGCTAATACGTAGATATATTTTATACTTCTTCTAGACATTTCATTAGAACGTCAACATTGCTGTAGGATGAGAAACACTTGGGGCAACGAGACGCAGAGCCCAGAGCTTTCCTAAGATACTTCATTTTTGCCGAAGACGAGTTGCTTTTTCTAATAGTCTGCGTAGTTCTAGACGTCAGTGAATATATAGTTGCGATTCTGCTCCTGCCGAGGGTAGGCGATTTTCTTGACATAGTCGGAATTATGGCATGTCTTGTCATGTTCCGTTGGGTTGGAATCATGTCTTTCTTGGAGCTAGTTCCGGGGGCAGATATCTTTCCTATCTTCATCATCACGTGGGTCGTATGGTATCTCCTCAAGAAGCAGAGAGAAAAAGAGAAGCGAGAAGGCCAGAAGAAGAGGTCGTTGTGAACTAGGCCCTCAGATATTGGTTCTCTAAGGCTTTCAACAAACCCGTGAAAGTGGAATTGACGGGTGTTGGAATCTTGAACTTTTCTCCGTATCGAGCTATTGCTCCGCTCATAAAATCGACTTCGGTTGGACTCCTCCTCTCCACATCAATAAGCATTGATGGCTTATGAGCGCCACCTTTCTCGAGGTAGGAGGTAAACGCGGTAAGGGCTTCATCTCCGAAGCCGTACTCATCTGCCTCTGCCACTTTCAGGCCTTCATCGAGTATTTTCACTGCAAGGCTGCGCGTAGGTTTGAATTCCATTGCTTCCTTCATTGTCTGCCCGGTCACTGCGCATATTGAACAGAGAGCAGAGTTCATGATGGTTTTTTGCCACACATGTTTTTTGATGTCGGTCGCTTCCTCCGTTTTTAGTCCAGCAGCCGTCATTACGTTGGCGATGTACTTTGTAGTCTCATCCGTGATGTATGTTTCCTTATGCAAGGCACCGATGTAGTTGGGGGGCTGGAACCAATTCATTTTGATGTTTCCGTGGCTTATTGTGTTTCCTGCATAGTTGATGACTGCGCGATACGTTGTGTCAATTCCAAGAGTCTCAGCGATGAGTCGTTCGTTGTCGAGTCCATTCTGGTAGCTAACGATCTTCATATCAGGCGTGTATATCTCCTCGAGTTGGGGGAGAATGTGTTTTAGGATGCAGGCTTTTGTTGCCACAAATATTATGTCCGGATTGAAATCTGCGAGCTTAGTGATCGAATTGGCAGTCTTATTTATCTTTGCAGTTAGTTGTGTAATTCCAGATATGTTCAAACCCTTTTGTCTTATTTCCAGCAGAAGCTTTTCCATAATATCTTCTACCACTACGTTCTCTCCATTCTTAGCCAGGTGAGCAGCTAGGATGGAGCCTACAGGACCCATACCTATTATTCCAATTGTAGCCTTTTTCATAGCATATCCATCTTCAACGTACATCTACGGTTACTACCGATTTATTTCTAACGCCCCAACACAAATCAACAAGAGGAGTCCTGATAAATCTCCTGCGGCTATGTGTCTGTTCACCCCTCAACATTTTTACTCCAAAAGCATTTATACAAAATGCCAAGACCGATGAATCAAAAGGCGGACGGTAGAGTAAGGAGACACAATCATGGGTAAATTGCTCTGGCAACCTTCTGAAGAACGCATAAAGGAGGCGAATATGATCAAGTTCATCAACTTTGTCAATGAAGAATATGACCTTGAAGTCAGCTCTTATGCCCAACTATACAATTGGTCGATTGAAGATATCCCTGATTTCTGGGCGGCCATGTGGAAATTCGGACAGATCAAGGCTTCACGTAAATACGATAAGGTTGTTGATGACTTAAGCAAGTTTCCCGGTGCAAGGTGGTTTGTTGGAGCAAGATTGAATTTCGCCGAGAATCTCCTGAGATACAGAGACGACCATGTGGCTCTTGTCTTTAGAGGGGAAAATCAAAAATCAACCGGCACGACCTATGCAGAAGTATACGGTTCTGTGGCGCGCCTAGCAAAGGCGCTACGTGAGATAGGAGTTGCCCCGGGAGATCGAGTATGTGCCTACATGCCCAATCTGATAGCGACGGCTATTGCGATGCTTGCCGCTACGAGTATAGGTGCCACTTGGGCCTCTTGCGGCGCCGAGCTTGGGACACAAGCAGCACTGGATCGTCTTGGTCAAATTGAACCTAAAGTTTTGTTTACAGCTGATGGATATTTCTACAAAGGTACGGCTTTTGATACGCTAGCTAAAGCGGCGAAGGTTGCCAAGGGAATCCCCTCGTTAGAAAAAGTCGTTGTTACCTCATATGTGGAAGCCAAGCCGGACATTAGCAGCATTCCTAACTCTGTGCATTATGACAACTTTCTTTCCCCAGAAAAACAACAACACATCCGGTTTGAACAAACATCCTTCAATCACCCCTTATACATCATGTTCTCCTCTGGAACAACAGGTAAACCAAAGTGCATGGTGCAAGGAGCCGGTGGAGTCCTCATCAACCACCTAAAGGAACTCATGCTTCATACGGATTTGAAAAGGGAGGATACAATCATGTATATAACAAGTTGCAGTTGGATGATGTGGAATTGGCTGCTAAGCTCTCTCGCGGTGGGAGCTACAATCGTCCTATTTGACGGCAATCCGAACTATCCTGATCCAGGTGCCATGTGGCGATTAATCCAAGACGAAAAAATAACCATCTTCGGTTGTAGCGCAACCTATATCAACTATCTCCAAAGTCAGGGAGCTACGCCTGGAAAAGACTACGATCTTTCAACGTTACGAGAAATATCCCAGACTGGTTCGCCTCTTTCAGTTGAAGGATTCGAATATGTTTACCAACNGATCAAANAAGACCTGCATTTCAACTCCATTTCAGGCGGCACAGACATCAACGGCTGTTTTGCGGCTGGAAGTCCNACTCTGCCCGTATATGCAGGTGAATTACAGGCTCTAGCCCTAGGAATGAAAGTGAAGGCATACGATGAGAAGGGCAATCCAATAGTTGATCAGCGAGGAGAACTCGTCTGTGANGCCCCTTCTCCCTCAATGCCACTCTATTTCTGGAATGATCCNAACAATGAAAGGTACAGAGAGGCTTACTTCAGCTTCTATCCAGACAAGAATGTGTGGAGACATGGCGATTATATCNTNATTCACAGCGACACTGGCGGTACAACTTTCCTCGGTCGTTCCGACGCGGTCATNAAGCCTTCTGGGGTCCGCATAGGTACAGCTGAAATCTACAATGTAGTCGAAGGACTAGAGGAGATTGCGGATAGTCTTGCCATCGGGCAGGAGTGGAAAGGAGATCAACGCATTGTCCTCTTTGTTAAGGTTGCGAAGGGCCATAATTTGACAGAAGATCTAAAGGATAAGATTAGAAAGACCCTGCGCTATGAGGCTTCACCCCGGCACGTTCCAGGCTTAATCATCGAAGTGCCAGATATTCCTTATACCTTTAACATGAAAAAAGTTGAGATCGCGGTCAAGAACATAATAGATGGCAGACCAGTCTTGAATAGAGATGCTCTTATTAATCCAGAATCGCTTGATTACTTTGAGAAGAGTCTCCCTAAGCTTCGCTCATAACTCTTCAAGCACCAGATAAAGAGTGAAGAAGGGCGTTATAGCGGAAGAGTCAACTTTGTTCGTAGATGATTTCTCGTTAACCTCTAAGACAGCCTTTATTAGATTCTTATATAGACGCATGTCTGAAACGTTCACGATGGGGATCTGCATCCCTTTCTCAACTTCATAGACCCGTGTGTATTTTGGATAGCTTGCGTAGCAGACCTGACTGATTGGGAACTCCTTTTTCTTTAGTTCTTGCTCAAAGGATTTTTCGTACACTTCAAGACAGAGCACATAACCATCAACCCAGAAGAGGCGATGGATATCGTAGGTGATGGCGCACCAAGCAAGATCTTTAAGGGATCGTTTGTCCACCCCCAAGACGACGATTCTCTTTGTTGGTGCAACTTCAACCTCCATGTGACTTCACTCCTTGTAAGGTTCATGTAACACCTGCTTTACCTTTTCAGTGATCTTAGGTCCTAGACCATGGACCTTTCTTGCCCAGTCATCTAGGTTTATGAGAGCGTTTAATGGGCTTTGATAAGAGTTAAGGATGGTGGTTGCTTTTTCTCGACCTACATTTGGAAGGCTTGCCATGAAGAATATTTGAGCGTCAGCCAAGGTTTCATGTTTCTTCACTGGATGCACAGCTGGCACTCTCTTTTCTACGATCTGCTCCTGCCTAGCAGCCGTGTATAGGAAGTCCACGGATTCTTTGTAGCTTGTTGTATGTATCATGAGAATTCCCTGTTTTGCTAAGGCGAACATGGCCCCCCAAACTGAGGACGGCTGGATTTTGCTGAACTTGTAAATCACGGGCAGATATCCTTCGATGAGAATAAAGGGTTTCTCGTAAGCGTCCTTCAGTTTGAAGACTTGGTCAAATAGGTAGCGTCGGGTGAGTGTATAGACAAAGTCACGCACGGTCTTTCTTTCAATAGCGCAGAGATCGGATATTATGTAGTCGCCCTTTTCGAGGGGCTGTATTGAGATTTCGGCACCCAACTCTTTTAGTCCTTTAACTATCTTTGGGGCTGCGCTTGCTTCGCGACTATCCACAATGACAGTTGGCTGTTCTTTTTCACGACCTTTAATATAGGGTATTAAAGTCTCGGTTCCAGACATAGTCTCTCCTCTAGTCTCCAGAACAAATTGATTCGTCAACAGTCAAAGTTAGCCCTGCAAAAGTCTTTAAGGGTTTTCCGCAATTTTTGTTGGGGACAGAGGTAAAGTGGCATTCGAGCTCTTTGTAGACATCGCGCCTTACGTCTTAATCTTAGGAGGCGTCGTAGCTGTATCATGGTTCGTTGAGAAAATAGTGGGCGTCATGTTGGATGTTGAGAGATTGATGATTTGGCTACTCAAGGGTATGTCATACTTTGGATTCTTAGTAGGGATTCTATTGATGGCTACTGCTGCAGTTGCCTGGTCACAGCCAGTAGGTTGGGATCTCGGCACAAAAACTCTTCTACTCGTAACCGGTCTCGCTCTATTTCTGAAACCAATTAAGGACTTCCCCATTGCAGCATTGATCGCGTTGACAGTGGGTTGTGCATGCGCCGCCTACGTCATTCTGTTTGTACCCATGCCAGAGACCGTTTTGGGCATCTCAATAAGGTGGGTTTATCTGGCGACTTTCTTATTCCGGCCTTGCTTACATACGTGCTCTTCAAGTTCGTTGAAGACGTGTTAAGACTCATAAGAATAATCTTGACCTTTGAACCAGTGGCACTCATTCTCGGATCTGTGTGCATAGCCAACGGGGTTCTCATGCTCTTCGGAACAAGCCTACTCGCAATCTTGTTTCCTAGTTGAATCTCTCAAAAACAAAGAAGTGGAGAATAGTCGAAAACGGTGAGTTTGGCGGCTAACCCTTCTGCGTAATTTCCTTGATTACTCCCGCAGCGACTGTTGTTCCCATGTCACGTATCGCGAATCGCCCAAGTTCTGGGAAGTCTGCGTAGGCTTCAACGGCGATTGGATGCAAAGGTTCAAAGCGGACCAAGGCACCATCCCCAGTCTTAAGAAACGCTGGCTTCTCCTCGACGGTCTGACCCGTTCGCGGATCGGTTTTTTTGACGAGTTCCGTGAACCGACATGCAATTTGACCAGTGTGTGCATGCAACACAGGAGTGTATCCAGCAGCTATGGCTGTTGGGTGATAGATCACGATAATTTGTCCTATAAACTCCCGCGCAACAGTCGGGGGGTTATTGGTATGGCCACCCACATCTCCTCTTCGGATGTCTTTCTTGGCTATACCTCGAATGTTAAATCCGATGTTATCCCCTGGCAATGCCTTCTGAATCTTAACGTGATGCGTTTCAATGGATTTCACTTCTCCCGTAGCATTTGCTGGCATAAACACAATGGTGTCTCCCACTTTCAAGACACCGGTTTCTACTCTGCCGACCGGCACCGTTCCAACTCCTGTTATGGAGTAGACCTCTTGTATTGGAAGGCGCAGGGGCTTTTCTGTGGGTTTTGGCGGGACATCAAAGAGATCAATGGCCTCGTAGAGAGCCGGTCCCTTGTACCAAGGCATTTTTTCGCTGCGTTTAAAAAGGTTGTCACCTGTCCAACCTGAGGTGGGGACAAAGGGAATCTTATCAACTTTGTATCCAACAATCTTTAGCATGCGAGTAACTTCGTTCTTGATCTCGTTGTATCTTTCTTCACTCCAGTTGACCGAAGGATCGTCCATTTTGTTGACCGCGACAACGATCTGGTTTACTCCTAAAGTGAAGGCTAAGAAGGCGTGTTCTTTGGTCTGTCCTCCTGATCCGATACCAGCTTCGAATTCTCCTCGTTTAGCAGAGACAAAGAGAATGGCGCCGTCAGCTTGGCTAGCTCCGGTAATCATGTTCTTAACAAAGTCTCTATGTCCAGGTGCGTCGATGACCGTGAAGAAGTATTTCGGCGTCTCAAACTTCAAGTGCGCCAAGTCAACTGTTAGACCTCTTTCTCTCTCCTCTTTAAGCCTGTCGAGGACCCAAGCGAACTTGAAGGTTTCTTTACCTATCTTTTTCGCTTCTTCTTCATACGCCTTTGCAGTTCTTTCATCAACTGTTCCAGTGAGAAAGAACAAGTGACCTACAGTAGTGGATTTCCCGTGGTCCACGTGTCCGATTATGACGAGGTTGAGGTGGGGCTTTTCAGTTTTGCTCATCCTTCTTCCTCCATACTCGTTCATTTTTTCCTCCAATTGTAGTGAAATTCGTTACAACCAACTGTTTGTTCCATTAGATAAAGTTTACTGGAAATATTACTCGTAGAAGTTTAAGTTGCGCGCCTGCGCATACTATATCGAAAAGCTTCACTATAAACCCAAGTTTTTCTACTGAGATTCACCCTGAGATGCTAGCTCTGACTATCGTGTACGAACACCTGGTATAAGACCGGAAATTCCACAACAACACTATGGAGCTGGATCTCTTAAATCAGTGTCGTTCCTACGAGCTGCCATGTAATAGGTCATCCAGCTCTCTACATCTAGACTCCACAGTCTTATACAGCCTTTGGCGAAGACCCTCGCCAGACAAATCCATAGTCCTAATTACACCAATCCTATTAGCCAATTCAGAGTCTCCCAATCCGTCTTTAATCCAAGATTCAAAGTCTTTACGGAATAGATGGAATTCAATGGAGCTCAAGTCTATAGTTTGGATTTCCTTGCGGAAATCATCAAGGCTGCTCGCATAGACTCCTAGGTACTCACTGATCCCTCTGTAAAAGCGGAAGGCTTTTTCCAAGGATACTGGACTTAATATCGCCAAAGCACGTTTTCTATCAGCTTCGCTTATACCTATCTTTTCCTTGCCATCAGCCGTTATTGCATAGAATCCTCTTTTGGGAGTGGAAACATATCCCGCTTTGACAAGACTTTGGAGATGTGTGATCAAAGTAGAAAATCCTAACCCAGTTGTTTCCGCTATTTCTTGGGGCTTCAGCGGTTTCCCAGCCCTCCACAGAGTTTCTAATACCTTATTCTGTAACAGACGCTCTTCCATCAGTAACAAACTCCTTTGATTTCTTGCTTGGTCATTATTGGGTATGATTTCTGATTTTTAATTATTTCCTAGCTTCATTCCAAAACAACATTATGTAGGCATAAGCGAACATGGAACAAAACACTACAAAGGCCTCTATAAACGAGGTTGTTAAACCTACGATGGTAAGAACGAAAGAAGTTATGCAAAAGAAGAGAAGATATAACCTGATTCTCGTTTTCTCTTCCATGCGCACTTCTCCATTCGTATACGTCCAGAATTCCTTTATTAAACCTTTAGCGCTGCCTGAAACAATGCTGAGATGCAAATGTCTCTCTGCAATTCTCAGTTTCAAGAGATAGAGATGCCTTAGAAATATACGGAGATAGACGCTTACCGAGAGGACATTGCTACTCGCTCCATCTCATTCCTCTTCGATACTGCGTGACTCTTCACATCCTTGTTCGCTGCTAAGATCAGTTCTTCAGCTAGGCATTCTTCCATGGATCGAGGGTTGCCGAAAGCCGCTTTCCTAGCTCCTTCCGAAAGAAACCTTAGCGCTACATCCACTCGTCTTTGTGGGGAGATATCTACGGCCATACGATAAGCAACCCCACCATAGCTGATTCTAGTTGTGTCTTCGCAAGGTGCTGAGTTTTCAACTGCTCTTACAAGAACTTGTATCGGGCTTTTCTTCGTGCGAAGATGAATTATCTCGAAGGCATTCCTTACTACGTTGATGGTTCTAGTCTTCTTTCCAGCGCTCATTCCAGGGCGCATAAGGTCGTTGACAAGTCTCTCGACAATGTTAACTTCAGCCTTGCGAAACCTTCCGTGCTCATGTCTTCCCATGCTATGAGGGACATAAACTGGTTTGAGAGAGACGTACCGCTTGAGTCCGAGGTCTTCAACCTCGATGCCTCCAAAGCTCCACTTTTCGAAAAGCTTGATCTCTTCTCCCTTGCTCAAGTGTTGTCACCATGACAAGCCTCTTGGGTTAAGGCGCTACTATTTAAGGGTTGTTCAATCATTTCGGATTAACAATAGACTTCCAACGGAAACCCGCCGCAAAGCCTTTCTAGACATTGTGTGTGTCTGTTTCTCTGTATGCACGAGACCGCGCCCCCCAAAACGGGTTAACGCATAGGCTTCTCTTTCTTGCCGAGTACCAGCTCCTTGAGCGAAACCCCGTTGACTGTGATGACCTTCCATCGAACACCTGGGATGTCGCCCATGCTTCTTCCACGAGAACCTCCGATTCCCTCCACTATCACTTCATCGTGTTCATCTACGACATTGAGGGCGCCGTCACCTGGCAGAAAGGCTGTGATGACCCTTCCGTTCTTGATAAGTTGCGTCCTCACGCACTTTCGAATCGCACTGTTAGGCTGTTTGCTCTCAACCCCAACCTTCTC
>JGI2172J19969_10000071_pt1:0-25000 | contig 34496 bp, 28 predicted proteins | sample DeeMarSWOR230_32_FD_19969 | JGI IMG/M metagenome (IMG submission 19969)
ATATCCGCGACGCTGCCGATGGAAAAACCTCGCTCCAGAGCCAGCAGCTGCCGTGCTTCCGCCGTCTGGCTTAACAACAGAGTAATCTGCTCGTAGTCCTGCCGGGGCTGCAAAGAGAGAGCCTGTCCACGGCTTGCCGAGAACGAGGTATAACCGGCAAGAATTTCCCGTATTTTATGAAACTCAAGCATTTCCAGGCTTTTATCGTCCATGCAACAAATCCCTTTAAGAATACCGGTATATTATAGCATGATAACGACGGCACATCGCTATAATAAAGGGGGGAGTCTTCCGTGCTCTCCCCCCTTTATCTTTCTCTCTTCTATTTATCTATTATTTAACAGTCACGTCTATTCTCAGCGTCCACTCGCCCTTTTCCCCGCCTTCCCAGGGGCGGCTGTAGGTGAACTTAAGCGTGGTTGTCCCCGTCGCCTTGGTGTCGAATACCCAGACATCTTTGCCCGGAGCGCCCACTACCGGCTCGGCGCCTTCCTGCGGCTGCTCTACGTAATTATGCGATACCTGCTCAATAATCGGCTCTCCCTTGATTAATTGCGCTATCGCGACTTCTTCGTCCCACTGGAAACCTGTCGTCGGATTGGAACCCAGGCTGACAATCAGGGAACCTGGATAGGTTATCTCGATATCTCTGACAATATCTTTTTGTGCCGCGAATTCGTCGGTGGATATCTCGATTGTCTTGGCTTCCTCGCCGCCGTTAAGGGCGGGCACGTTGGACGGTGTCGGTTGCGTTTTTGGTTCTTCCTGAGTACAGCTAATAACGAATAGCGGCAGCATCAGGATAATAACCAGCCCTGAAAGAACTGCCTTTTTCATTTTTACTACCTCCTTAAATTTTTTCTTCCATAATATACAACGTACATTTGCCCCGCAGGTTAGGGGTGAAATACGTTCTACCAGGATATTATGATATAATTATCTTATATAAAAGCCAATCAATCTTAAAATAATCGCGTTATATTCAAGTGACACAAGAAGCTCAATCCCAGCCGGTCGGACTACGATCGTTACCCCGGAGACAGGTTATCATCACCTTTAGCGGTGTTATGCTGGCTATGTTTCTGGGCGCACTGGACCAGACCATCGTCGGTACCGCCATGCCGCGCATCATCAGTGACCTCGGCGGTTTCACGCAATATACCTGGGTCACCACCGCCTACATAATTACCTCGGCGGTTACCGTCCCCATAACCGGCAAGCTAACCGATATCTACGGACGTAAATATTTCTATATAACCGGACTGAGTATCTTCGTCCTCGGTTCCGTACTGTGCGGTCTTAGCCAGACGATGAACCAGATAATCATTTTCAGGGGCCTTCAGGGAATCGGCGCGGGCGTGATGATGGCTAATGCCTTCACGGTTATCGGTGACCTTTTTCCCCCGGCGGAAAGGGGGAAATATCAGGGATTTATCAGTGCGGTTTTCGGTCTTTCTTCGGTGATAGGCCCCACTCTGGGCGGCTTTATCACCGATAGCCTCTCCTGGCACTGGGTATTTTTTGTGAATGTGCCCCTGGGTCTCATCATTATTGCCCTGTTTGTCTTTTTCTTCCCCAATTTCCGACCCGATAATCTCAAACACAATATTGATTACTGGGGTGTCGCCCTGCTTATACTGACGGTGGTACCCTTCATGCTGGCTTTATCCTGGGGCGGCGTGGAGTACGCCTGGGGTTCACTCCAGATAATCGGTATGTTCGTTTTTTCGGCTATAATGCTGGTTGTCTTTTTATGGATTGAATTCAAAAGCAAAGAGCCGATTATCCCCCTCGGCATTTTCCGGGACCGCATCGTGGCTGTCTCATCGGTGATGATGTTCATGACCGCCGCCGGAATGTTCGGTTCTATTATCTTTATTCCGTTGTTTTTTCAGGGTGTTCTCGGCGCTTCGGCTACTTCCAGCGGAAGTTTTATCACGCCGATGATGCTGGGTGTGGTCTTCGGCAGCTTTATTTCCGGGCAGTTGCTTTCGCGTGCCGGCGGTCACTACCGGATTCAGGGCGCCGTCGGTCTGGCGATAATGACTTTCGGGATGTGGCTGCTTTCCGGGATGACGATAGATACCTCTACCGGTACTGCCATCAGGAATATGGTGATTACCGGTCTCGGACTGGGTACCACGATGCCCTTATACATGCTGGCCGTGCAGAATACGGTTCCTTACCACTTACTTGGTGCTGCCACCTCCACCACGACGTTCTTCCGCTCCATTGGAGGCTCGGTAGGGCTGGCGGTATTCGGCTCGGTGATGAATAACCGCTTCGCTGCGGCACTGCTTCCCAGGCTTCCCGCTGAAATCAAAGACATGCTGCCGGCCGGGCAGCTGGAATTATTGACACATAATCCCGAGATACTGATGAGTCCTGATGCCCAGCACGAATTACAGAACATAATCAGTCAGTTCGGAGACCGGGGTGCCGAATTATTACCACAGGTAATGCAGGCGTTGCGCGAGTCTCTGAGCCTGTCAATCGCTCATGTATTTTTCTACGCGTTTATCGCGATGGGACTCGCTTTTGTTATCAATCTGTTTATCAAGGAAATACCGCTCCGCAGGCAGCATAGTCCGGGCAGCCAGCCCCCTGTTGGTAAACCGGAATAGACTTTCTATTCCGACCTCAGGGCTTCTATGGGATTAAGTCTCGAGGCGTTCCAGGCAGGGTAAAATCCGAAGAATAGACCGATAGCAATAGCCACGCCGACGGCCAGAAAAATGATATTTACGCTGACCAATGTGTTCATAAATCCCATGGTGTCGATGATTATCGAAATGCCCCAGCCGACAATAACCCCGATGATGCCGCCCGTAAAGGTTAAAAGCGCCGCCTCGAATAAAAACTGACTCCATATGTCGGCGTCCCTGGCTCCTAGCGCCTTGCGTATCCCTATCTCGCGGGTCCTTTCCAGCACCGAGACCAGCATGATATTCATTACCCCGATGCCACCTACCAGCAGTGAAATGGCGGCCACCGCGCCGAGTAGCAGGGTCAACGTACCGGTAGTCTCCTCCAGCATGCTGGCTATCTCCTCCGTCGACATGATATTGAAATCGTCGTCAGCAAAGGCGCTGAGCTGATGGCGACTACGCAGTACGCTGGTAACATCATCGATAACGTTCTGCGTATATTTTTCATCGCTTACCGTCAATGACACCGTGGAAACAATACGACCTCCCTGAGGGGTTCGCGGCTGGGCGACGGTCTGCTGCATGACGGTCAGCGGAATATATACGGCGTCATCCGGTGAACCGAAGGAAACCCCCTTGGCCTCTAGGACACCGATTACGCGCACGATAATTTTCCCCATCCGCATTTGCTGTCCAATAGGGTCGATGCTACCGAAAAGGTCTTCGGCGACATTGGCACCGATAACGGCTACCTTAGTATTACGCTGGTATTCCTCCATATTGAAAAATTTACCTTTGCTGATTTCCAAATTATTTACGGCCATGTATTCCGGAGTGGTCCCCGTAACCTGGGAGTTAAGGTTTTTATCGCCGAAGACCAGCTGCAAACTGCTTGTGTATGAAGGGGCTACGGCCGATATGTGGGAGACCTGGGCTGCTATAGCCTCGGAGTCTTCCATTGTCAGCGTCTGCGACATACCACCCCTGACACCACCGAAAGTGAAAGAACCGGGACGTATGGTGATAAGGTTAGCTCCCATACTCTGTATGCTTTCCAGTATCTGTTGTGTTGAGCCCTGCCCGATTGACATCAGGATTATTACTGAGGCAACGCCGATAACCACTCCCAGGATGGTCAAGAAGCTTCGCAACTTATGCGTGACCAGTCCGAGCCATACCGTGGACAGGAAACCAAACCATCTTTTCATCTGGTTTCCTCCCCGATAATCTCGCCATCCATGAGGTGAATAATCCGCTGACAGTGGCTGGCGATATTGGCATCATGAGTCACCACGATGAGTGTAATGCCGTGTTCGGTATTCAGGGAGGTAAGGATAGAAATTACCTCCCCGCCGGATTTGCTATCTAGCTGGCCGGTCGGTTCATCCGCCAGAAACAACGCAGGATTTTTCACAATGGCGCGGGCGATAGCCACTCGCTGCTGTTCCCCACCGGAAAGCTCGATGGGACGGTGACTTACTCGCTCGGAGAGTCCCACTTTATCCAGCGCCTCCAGGGCGCGTTTGCGGTCTACGCCGCCGGCGTAGGTCATGCCGAGTTCAACGTTCGCTAACGCTGTCAGGCGTGACAACAAATTAAACGTCTGAAATATAAAACCTATTTTCTCGCCTCTTAGCTGGGCCAGCTCACGACCGCCCAGGCGGCTGACCTCTCTACCCTCCAAACGATAACTGCCGGAGGATGGCACGTCAAGACAGCCGAGGAGATTGAGCATGGTTGTCTTGCCGGAACCGGACGGCCCCATAATCGCCACCAGCTCGCCCTGCTTGATTTCCAGATTTATTCCATTGAGGACGGTTAGTTCTCTTTTACCCATCGGGTACGTTTTGACAATCTTCTCGAGTTTAATCATCGATGCTGCTTCCTTCTTACCTATCGGGGAGGACCGAAAAACATGCCGCCCTGTCTCTGGTTCGAAGATGAAGCCGAGAGGTTCAAAGTCACCTCGACCTGCTCTCCTTCCTCCAGACCGTCGGTTATCTCGGTATACTGCCAGTCGCTGATGCCCGTCGTGACGGCGCGTTTTTCTTTTTCGCCAGATGCCGATATTACCTGGACGTAGCTCTGCAGACCCTCGGTGGTTACCGCGTTGTTGGGTACCAGCAGCACGTTGGTCCGGCTGGCGACGATGATACTCACCGTGACGGTGAGTCCTTCACGCAATTGAAAGTCTTCAGACGCCACTCCCGGTGTCTGGCTCCTGGTCGTACCCCCCGACATCATGGGAAACTCCATGCCCTCAGGCAATTCGAAGCCTTCCGGCGGTGTAAATCCTTCCGGGGGTGTAAATCCTTCCGGCGGCGCCATTTTCGCCAGTTCCTCAGCCTGTTCCTGCGTCATCCTGCCGGAATCAACCGCACTCTGCAGCATCGGCGGCAGCTCGACAGCGCTGCCGTCATCACCGGTATCTGCCGCCGGTGTCCTGTTGGCGGTACTGATATTTTCCACTTCTACCTTTACCGAGTAGTTCACCACGCCCGACTGTATCGAGGCGGTCGGGGCAACGCGTGTTACTTTTGCCGGGAGGCTGATACCCGGCATGGCGTCAACGCTTACCGTTGCCTCCCCGTCAAGATGGACCTGGGCAATATCCATTTCACTGACGAGTATATCTGCCTCGAACCTATCAGGGTCGGCAATCTGCACGGCAATAGTACCATTCAATACTTCGTCGCCGCCGCTGACGTTTACCTGAGTAACGAACCCGTCGAAAGGTGCCTTGATTTCAGGGCTCAGACTCACAGCATCGTTATAGTCCTCCTGAGCGTCTTCCAGGTTAGTCTGCGCTTCCGCAAGGTCCAGTCTGGCATTCTCTAAAGATTGCTTTGCTTTTTCCACATCGTACCTGGCATTTTCCACCGCTATTTCAGCGTCTCCCACAGCGAACTTGGCGTCTTCTAGGGCTATCTTGGCATCGCCGAGGGCAAACAAATACTGCTCGACCTGGAATTTTCTCTGGGTTATCTGCAATTTCACATCCGTGGTCAAGCTCATGTTGTTTTCGGACAGTACTTCCTGGAGGGCTTCCTGCGCCTCTGCCAGGTCATCTTCGGCTATCTCCTTGAGGTTCCTCCAGTAACCTAAGTCGTTAACGGTAATCAGTTCACCTACGGATACACCCTGGATGATCATTTTAACAATTGCCAGTGTTTCCTCGGCTCCCTCGACGACGTCCTGAGCCTGTTTCACCTCGTTTATCTGGTAAAGCGTATTATTGGCCGTCATCACGTTAATTTCCGCCTGTCTGACCGCCAGTTCTTTAGACTCAATCAGGCGATTAGCCTTCATCAGGTCGGTCTCTTCGACGGTAACCAGACGTTGCTTGGCAGTAACCTGATGTTCGGCATCGGTCACCAGGCCTTCCTTAGTGAGTACGTTACGCTGAGCTGTGTCCAGGGCTTTTTTCACCACCTTAAGCTGTTCATCCCATTCATCGGTATCTATCGTCACCAGCACCTGTCCCTCACTCACATAATCGCCCTCTTCCACCAGCACGCTTTCCACCGTACCTTTGGTGCCCGTCGGATAAAACAGCTCGATGGGGAGGTCTTCTATCTGGGAAAGCGCCAGATTGCCGGCGGCTGTGATATCCACAAGCAGATCACCACGGATTACGGGCGCTATCTGGGAACTGGTAGTGTCCGTTTCTTCTGGCGAACCGCAGCCGAAGGCTGCCAGCACCAGGCTGCCGATTATTATTAATACCAGTAGTTTCTTGAATATGTTCATATTAATCTCCCGTATCTGTTTATATCTGGACCACTCTATGAAAGCGGTCAATCCTTAACAAGCACTATGACACAATAAAGTTAAGGTACTATTAACTAAATTATTATACATTTTTCAAGATAGGGATAGTAAATGTAAACGTGCTTCCCTGCCCCGCCTGACTCGTAGCTTCGATAGTGCCGCCGTGGGCTTCGACGAGACGCTTGGCGATGGTCAGTCCCAATCCGCTGCCGCCGGTGGCTCTGGTACGCGATTTATCCACGCGGTAGAAACGCTCGAAAACCAGCGGCAGTTCCTCGGGCGGAATGCCTTCACCCGTGTCGGTCACGCTGATACATATTTTATCATCCTGCTCTTTAGCGGTTACGGTAATAGTCCCACCGCTCTCGGTATGAGCTATGGCATTCTCCAGGAGATTAAGCAGCACCTGTTTGATGCGGTGAGAATCGATATTCACCGTCGGGAGTTTTGATGGCTGGTCTACCGATATCGTCAGCGCACGGTCGGCGGCCTTGTTCTGCAGAGCGGTTACAGCTTCGTTGATCAGTCTGGATATTTCTTCCGGCTGTATTATCAGCTTAATCTCACCGGCGTCCGCCAGGCTGACTTCCTGGAGGTCGTCTACCAGGCGTGATAGGGAGGATGCTTCTTCATTGAGCGAGCGTATGGTGGCGTCGTCCGCCCTCACCACGCCGTCGCTGATGGCTTCAATATAACCCCGGAGGTTAGATAGGGGAGTCCTGAGCTCATGGGCGATATCCGCCACCATGTTACGCCTCAGGCGTTCGTTACGCTCCAGATTATCAGCCATGGAGTTAAAGGACTGCGCCAGTTCGCCTACTTCTCCCTGGTCATCAAATTCCACTCTTCGGGAAAAATCGCCTTTCCCGAACTGTCCGGCGGCGGCGGTAAGCTCTTTCACCGGCGCCAGAATGCGGCGTGAAAGAATGTATGTCAACAGCAGGGCGATGCCAATAGCCAGCAGGCCTCCCCATAGGAAGAAACGCCCGATAGTATTATAAGTAATCTGCATCGCGACACGGTTAACGTCCATTGCGTCTCCGTGAGTCACGTGCAGAATGCCTATGGGAGGCCCTAATCCTAATACCGGTGATACGGGTTGACCGGGAGTCTCGGCAGTGTATCGCTGCCCGATTGGTCCTTCGCTGGAGTCGGCGATAACGATACCGTCGTTATCGGTTAAAACTATCCGTCGGTTGAATATTTTCCCCCACTGGATAACAAAGGGTTGCACACCTTCCCATGTCCCCTGGAACTGGTAAAAACGGGAGAGTTCCGTCTCAACCCTTTTATCCTGCATGGCTTCCACGCGTTCTCCGAATCTGCCGATTTCCACGCGGGTGCTGCGGTAAGTGAAGAAAAATACCGAACCGATAATAACGATAATGACGATGGTGAAGGCAGCCATCAGGCGGAAGTTGAGACTATGTATGTTCATGGCTCTCCACGAGTTTGTAGCCGGCTCCGTAGACTGTTTTTACGTACTGGGGGCTGCGGGGGTCCGGCTCGAGCTTGCGGCGTAGTTTTAGGATGTGGACATCGATGGTGCGGTCGAAGCCATCGAAGTCATGCCCCAATGCCTTCTCGATAATCTGCGCCCGGCTGAACACACGTCCCGGCTCTTTAGCGAGCGCCCCCAATACTTTGAACTCAATTGGCGTCAGATTGAGCGGCTTGCCTTCCCGGAAGGCTTCGTGTTTTAGAAAATCGACGGTCAACCCGCCGCACTCAATTTTTTCAGGGCCTCTTTCTCCGGGCAATCGTCTCAGCACCGCTCGTACCCTGGCAGCTAGCTCACGGGGACTGAAAGGTTTGGTAACGTAATCGTCAGCCCCGAGGTTTAGACCTGTCAGACGGTCGTCATCGGTCGTCAGTGCCGTCAGCATGATGATAGGCACGTCCGATTCTCTGCGCAGTATACGACATACTTCGAGTCCGTCGATTCCGGGCAGCATTAAATCCAGGACAATCAGGTCGGGATGGCCCTCCCGGGCCAATTTCAGGGCATCGTTGCCGTTGTATGCGGTCAGCACGCGGTAGCCGTCGCGGTTCAGGTACATTTTCACCAGCTCTACCGTTTTTGCATCGTCATCAACAACCAGTACCTTTTTTCCGGACATATCCTGGCGCCTCCCGCAGTTAAGAGTATCTATATAATGTTATAGCATAAATGTTAAGAAAATATGAAAAATACAAACGGGAGGGGGAAAACCACCCTCCCGTTGCTCATGATTGGAGGCTGTTATCTTTGTGTTTAAGTTACTCTGCCGGAGCTTCGGGAGCACACCAGCCGCCGAATTTACCTCCGAAACCACCCCCGAACCTGCCGAAGCGATGCATGCCTTCGAACGGACCGATTCTCACTCTATCTTTGTCTCCGAACAGTCCCGGGATATCCGGCCTGTCTTCAAGCCATTGCTTGAATTCATCCGTCGGCAGGGCCGGTCTCGATTCCATCCATTCCTTAAACTCTTCGGTCAGGAAATCCGGTCTGGCGTCCAACCATGCCTTGTATTCATCGGCTTGCTCCTGGTTTATCACGCCTTCTTCCACCAATCTATCAAGGAACTTCTGTTGGGCTTCGTCATGTATCGCCTGCCCGGCTTCGGTAAAGGCTTTCTTCAGTTCATCCGCACTGATGGCAACACCGGTGTTCTTCTCGTAGATTTCAGCGACCTTTTCCAAGAGGGATGTTCCCCCCTCCGGCGGCAGGTTGCTTTCGTCATCAGCCTGGGCTACCGCGTAGCCGCCTATAATTCCGCCCAGAACGACGGTAACCAGCACTACGGTGATGATGAATTTCTTACTTCGCCACATAATTTTGTCTCCTTTCCCTGGTGTTTTTATATTAAAGATAACAGCATATTGTTAAAATCTGATTAATATCCCGAAGAAAAATTAAAAGCCGTATCAATTGAGATGTTGGTCACAGACGTATTGCCTTTACTCCGGTTATGATAGAATCGAGTGTAATTTATAATAATGACTACGGATACAAAGAAAACGCAGCAAGCCCGTATTCACGTTACAGGAATGACCTGTACTACCTGCGCCGCTACCGTTGAGAAGACCCTGGCAGAAACAGAAGGGGTGACGCGGGCTAATGTAAATTTCGCCTCCGAGGACGCCTCGGTAGAATACGACCCGGCTAAAGTGGGCCTGGAAAAAATAAAAGACGTTATTTCAGGGTTGGGTTACAGTATCGCTACCCGCAAATCAGTTTTCCCGGTAACCGGCATGACCTGCGCTTCCTGTGTCGCCCGCGTGGAAGCAGCCCTGAAAAGCGTCCCCGGCGTTATCTCGGCTTCCGTTAATCTGGCATCGGAGAAAGCCACGGTGGAATACCTCGATAGCGTGGAGACAGTCGATCTCCGCCGGGCTGTGGCAGACGCCGGCTATGAGCTCGGCGATGAAGCAGAGACGCTTGAGGATGTTGCTTCCGCCTCCCGGCGCGAAACCTTGAACGTTAGAAACCGTTTTGTGTTTGCCTTATCACTGGCGGTAATTATCATGGCGCTGATGTGGCTGCCTGATTTCTCCGGCAAACCCTATCTGCTCTGGCTGCTGGCTACTCCCGTGCAATTCTGGGCGGGACTGAGGTTCTACCGGGGAGCCTGGGGCGCCCTGAAGCACCGCACCGCCGACATGAACACCCTGATTGCCGTGGGCACTTCCGCCGCATACTTTTATAGCGTTGTAGCCGTCCTGTTTCCATCGTTATTTGAAGCCGGAGGTCTGGAAACACACCTCTACTTCGACACCTCGGCGATGATTATCGCCCTGATTCTGCTGGGCCGTTTCCTGGAAGCCAGGGCTAAAGGGCAGACGTCTTCGGCTATCAAGAAGCTCATCGGACTCCAGCCCAAGACCGCCACCGTTATTCGTGAGGGTAATGAAATAGAAATCCCCGTAGAGTCGATACAGGTCGGCGACATCATTCTGGTGCGACCCGGCGAACGGGTGCCGGTGGACGGCATTATCCGGCAGGGCAGTCCGGCAATCGATGAGTCCATGGTTACCGGCGAGAGCCTGCCGGTGGAGAAGAAGGAAGGCGACGAGGTAATCGGTGCCACCATTAACAGGACCGACAGCTTTCAATTCGAGGCTACCAGAGTGGGGAAAGATACCACCCTGGCGCGGATTATCCGGCTGGTGGAGGAAGCCCAGGGGAGTAAAGCGCCCATCCAGCGTCTGGCGGACATCATCGCGAGCTATTTCGTGCCGGTGGTTATCGGCATCGCCGTCATTACTTTTATTATATGGTACTTTGTCGGCCCGTCTCCCTCCCTCACCTTTGCTTTCCTCAACTTTATCGCCGTGCTGATAATCGCCTGCCCCTGTGCCCTGGGACTGGCTACGCCCACGGCGATTATGGTGGGCACGGGTAAAGGCGCCGAGCAGGGCATCCTTATCCGCAATGCCGAAGCCCTGGAGAGGTTTTATAAAGTTGATATTCTCCTGCTGGATAAAACGGGTACGCTGACCGAGGGCAAGCCCGAGGTGACTGATATTATAGCCATTCCTCCTCTATCAGAGGATGAATTACTAGAACTGGCGGCGGCTGTAGAGCACGATTCCGAACACCCGCTCGGCGAGGCGGTCGTGCGGGCTGCTCAAGAGAGAAAGCTGAAAATAGCCAGAGTGAAGAATTTTAAAGCCATCCCGGGCCATGGCGCTCGAGCTAAAGTGAACGGAAAGAATGTACTTCTGGGCAGCCTCAGGCTGATGAAGAAAAGGAAGGTCGCCATGAACGACGGACTGGAGGATAAAGCCGCTACTCTATGGGAGGACGGCAAGACGGTGGTATTTCTGGCAGTGGACAATAAGGCAAAGGGCATCATCGGGCTGGCGGATACCCTAAAGCCGGGTGCCGCTGAAGTCATAGGAGAAATACGTCGCCAGGGAATTGAAGTGGCTATGGTAACCGGCGACAACCAGCGTACCGCCGCGGCTATCGCCCGTCAGGCCGGCATCGAGAGCGTAATGGCCGAGGTGCTACCTGAGAAGAAAGCCGAAGAGGTCAAGAAACTGCAGGATGAGGGCAGGATTGTGGCTATGGTCGGCGACGGCATTAACGATGCCCCGGCCCTGGCTCAGGCAGACGTGGGTATCGCTATCGGTACCGGCACCGACGTCGCCATGGAAACCGGCGACATCACCCTTATCAGCGGCGAATTGCGCGGCATTGCCGCGGCTGTTTCTTTAAGTCGCCGCACCATGAGGACTATCAAGCAGAACCTTTTCTGGGCTTTTGCCTATAACGTGTTGCTAATCCCGGTGGCGGCGGGGATACTCTACCTGGCTTTCGGCAGCTGGGGTGTTCCCCCGGGACTCAGCTTTATATTGGGTCAGTACGGATTTCTAAACCCGATTTTAGCGGCGGCGGCAATGGCGGCGAGCTCGGTAACCGTGGTTTCCAACTCGCTTCGCCTGAGAGGCTTCCGTCCGACGGAGCCGGTTTATAAAGAAGGAGGTGAGATTATGGCGATTGATCCCGTTTGCAAGATGACCGTAGACGAGAAGACGGCAGCGGCAACGTCCGAGTACAAGGGTAAGAAATACTATTTCTGCGCCGTGGGCTGTAAAAAGGCTTTCGACTCCGACCCGGAGAAGTATCTGGCGAAGAAATAAAGAACGTTTGAAAAAGGGTGATTAACGTGGACTTTCATTATTCTGCCGATTCCGCGGCCTGGTTCTTGCGTGACCTCCGTCTTAAGAGGAACAACACCACCAGCGCTCCCACTCCCAGCACGGCAACCCCGATGATGACGAACTGGTTCATCAGGATTTTCTGCCACCATGGCGAATCGGCCGGTTCCGCGCTGGAGAGTTCATCGGCGATGTCCTCTGCGGCGGTGTAATTATCCCCCAGCATCATTTCTATAATGTCCACATTTTTCGCGGTAACCGTTGATGTCGGCGCCGTTTCGTTGTCCGTCACCGGCTCTGGCTCCTGAGTCGGTTCCTCTATCGCCGGCCGACTGATAGAGAGATTCATCGTTTGTTCGTTATTACCCTCGTCGTGCTCGGTGATTAACTCGTCCACGTCGGCGACCGCTTTGAAAACAAATTCTCCGTTTTGAGCTGTCCAGATACAGGCGCCGCTGGTGCTCCCGCCCGGATTGATATCGTTGAACTGGATGGAAGCCAGGAATGTATCACCGATATAGCCGGTAATATGGGGCGACCTGGCAATCCCTTTCCCCAGGTTCCTGATGCTGACGATGAATGTCACCGTGGCATTCTCCGAAGGGTTTTCCGGCGACATGGTAATCCCCTCGATAGTGAGGTCGGGAGCGGGCAGGAAGATGATTTTTTCGTTGTTGGACTCGTTGCTTTCGGCGACGTTATCGGCTTCGTCGATGACTATTCTAAAGACGGGAGAAGCCGACTGCGCTCGCCAGGAGAAAGACCTGGTTGCGGCCGCTCCCGGCTCGATGCCTTCGATGAAATGATTGCCCCGGGCTGAACCGTCCACGTAGTAGTTAATATACGAGCTACCGGCTGCATAATTGCCCCGGTTTTTCACCGTCAGCGTAAAAAATACCTCCTCGCCTGCCTGCGGATTTACCGGCAACCAGATTATGTCCTCAATGGCAAGGTCCGGAGCGGCTACCTCCACCGTTACCGATTTTTCGTTGTTTTCTTCGTCTGTTTCGTAAAAGATGTTATTGCAGTCAACCTTGGCTTTGATAACATGTTCGCCGAATTCAGCCTGCCAGCTTACCGAATTCACAATAGTGGCACCGGCGCTGATAGCCTCGGCGTAAACCGAATCCAGGAATACGTCATCCACGTAATAGTCCACATTGGTCGGGCCAGCTGTACCCGGACCTTTATTCTTAATGGTGATAGTGACGGTTGCCATGTCGTTGATAGCCGGAGTTGTCGGCGTCCATGCCATGCTTTCAATCACCAGGTCGCAGTCAGGCGTGCTCTGCGGAATACCCACTCTAACCGTCCTGGAGTTATTTGCCTCATTGGTTTCCGCGATGTGATTAGCTTCATCGACTTCTCCCCGCAGGGTCGCCGCGTCCGTGGTGGGAGTCCACCTGAAGAGTATTTCGGCCGTTTTCCCGGAATCCAGCACCGGCACTTCTTGCCTCAACGTATAGGTCTCATCGATATGCAGGGACACTTCGCAGATGCCGGAGGCGAAATTTCCCTGATTTTTAACTATAACGGCATAAAATACCTGGTCGACTTTAAGCGGCCTGACACGAAAGAGTTCGATACTCTGGATAATGAGGTCGGGAAGTATCGCCGGCAGGGTAACGGACATGGCGTTATCGACTTCGTCATTCTCGGCAAGCTCATTGTTATAGTCGGCTACTGCCTTAAGGGTATGTGAGCCGGCTCCGGGTATCCAGGAATATGTCTTGGTAACGCTATCGCCGACTTTCAACTGCTCGACGAATACCACCGATTGGGGCCAGTCATCGACGTAAAAAGCCAGCCAGGAGCCATCGGCTTTACCGCTGCCCCGGTTGGTGATTCTTGCCGTCAGGGTCACGTTGCCGCTTACGGTACGGTCCAGGGGTGAGTATGTCAGGCTATCAACCACGAGGTTGGGGGCGGAGGTGGTGAACGAAACCGTCTTGAAATTGTTGGTCTCGTCGCTTTCCTTGACCTGGCCTAACCAGTCGGCTTCTCCCTGAATATCAAAAGTACCGTATTGCGCCACCCAGGTGAAATCAACGGTTCGGTTGGCGCCGATTTCTATAAAGGATATTTCCCGGTAGCCTCGTGACTTTTCATCAATATATAGCTTGACGATAGAAGCGGTGGCTAATCTATCGCCCTGATTTGCCACCGTTACCGTGAAAGTGACTTTATCGCCCAGCGACGGGTTTTTCGGTACCCAGGATATGTCGGAGACCACCAGGTCAGCGGCGAATACCGAAAACGCGTGGGTAATATCGTTGTTATCCTCATCAAGCTCGGCAACGGCGTCATCATAATCGACCACTGCCTTGATAACATGGGGTCCTGACAGAGCCTTCCAGAAAAAGGTTTTCTCAACGGAAAAGCCGGGATTGATGCCGGTAGCCCAGCCTGAATAGACCCGATTGTCATCGATGAAGCAGACCAGGCGGTAATCACCCGACGGATAATCGCCCTGGTTCTTGACGGTTACCGTAAACAGCATTTTGCTGTCGATAACCAGATACTCCGGCGTCCATGAAATCGACTCTACAATAAGGTCGGGCGTCGGCTCCGATTCAGCAAGGGCTTTTACATTGTCAACCGCCAGCAGAGAGATGCCGTAAAGCCCTGCTAAAATACACAAAGCCACCAGCGCACCGGGCCAAACCCGGTGTTTGCCGTTGTTCATTGAAAAACCTTTATTGTGTTGGCTACAATACAGAATACTCTGGCAAGTATGAAGGCGATTGGGCTTTAGCTTGGGTTTCAGAACGGTGCTGTCACCCAATTTGCCATGTGGTTAATTAAAAAAATAACCCTCTCCGTAACGGAAGAGGGGTGAAATGCATGTGATATTTTATTTTATCGGACCTAGATTTTCCTCCCCGAGCCCTCCCAGTATTTCTCGCGGAGCTCCCGCCTCATTATCTTGCCGGCGGCGTTCTTGGGCAAAGCCGGTAGAAACTCTATCGATTTGGGCGATTTATAGCCGGCCAGATTTTTTTTGCAAAAGGCAATCAGTTCTTCAGCGGTGACATTGGTGCCCTTTTTAAGGCTGACAACCGCATGCACTTTTTCCACCCAGTACGGGTCCGGGATGCCGATTACCGCCGCTTCGTGGACGCTGGGGTGCCGGTAGAGAATCTCCTCCACCTCTCTGGGGAAGACGTTCTCGCCGCCGGTGATTATCTTGTCCTTTTTGCGGTCGACGATGTATATGTAGCCGTTGTCATCGTAGCAGCCGATGTCTCCGGTATGCAGCCAGCCGTCGATGATGGTATTCTTCGTGTCTTTGGGTTTCTTCCAGTATTCGAGCATGATATGATTGCTGCGAACGATTATTTCGCCCATCTCGCCGGGGGCGACGTCTTTCTTTTTATCATCGACGATGCGTACCTGGACGCCGATATCCGGCTGGCCGGCGGAAGATAGCCTTTTCTCTTCCGGCTTGCCCAGCACATCATGGTCTTCCTTGGGGAGATGGCAGATTGCCGGGCCGCTTTCACTCATGCCGTATCCCTGCCCGAAGACATTCCCGAAAGTTGCCAGTCCTCTCTTCAGCACCTCGAGAGGCATGGGCGAACCGCCGTACCAGATATATTTAAGCTTGTTGACGTCGAATTTTTTCACATCGGGAACGTCGAGCATGGCGACCAGATGGGTGGGGACTATCGATATATGCGTGGCTTTCTCGTCCTGAATGAGTTTCATAGTTTCCGCGGCATCGAAATTCTTCATGATGATATTGCAAGCACCGGCATACAGGATGGAACGGTACATGGTATCTCCGGCAATGTGGAACATGGGCGATACCTGGATATGCCGGTCATCAGCCTGTATGCCCAGGTTGATAATATAGGTTCGCGTATCGTCCCATGCCTCGCGGTGGGAATATACCGCCCCCCGGGGCGTGCCCGTGGTACCGCTGGTATAGATGATGATGAAGCCGTCGTCTTCCTCGACCATAACGTCGGGCTCTTCGGTGGAATTTGATTCGAGGATATCACGTATGTAACTCATGTTTTCCGCGGGCCGTTCGAGGGTTATGAAATTTTTCACCGTATTCAGCTTGGGGCGAATCGTCTCAAGGCCGGGGACCAGTTCGGGTCCGACGAACAGGGTATTCACCTCCGAGTAGTTAACCAGGTACTCCACTTCCTCGGCACCGAGCCGTGGATTAAAACGAGAGAGAATATATCCGCCCTTCATCGCCGCCCCGTAGACTATGGCGTAGTCCAGGCAGTTCCAGGAAAGTACGCCGATAGGGTCGCCCTTTTTCACGCCAAGTTTCACTAAACCGTGAACCAGGCTGTTCACTCTAGCGTTAAAATCGGCATAGGTTAATCTCTGGTCTTCATAAACATAGGCTTCCTTATCCGGTCGCAGGAGTGAGTGCCGGTGGATGATATATGCAAAGGTTCCTATTTTATAGCGGGATAATTCCTTCAGAATCTGACCTGTCGGCATTAGTTTCCTCCATCTTCAGCGGGTGCCACAAAATCCGGGATACCGGGTGGTTCAGGCAACCGTAACAGCTATAACATAATAGCATGATGGGCTACATATTGTAAAAAACAGGGGTATCTTCGGAGGGATTCTGCCCGGGGGGCGATTAATGCAAGCCGATGTCAACCCGGATTATCGGTTAAGAAGCGTTGTTACACTGGCTTTGTCAGGATTCATCCGGTCGGCTGCCATCTTTGTAGAGGAACGTTTCAACATCGGATAGATTGAACCGGTAGTCGCGCCGCTTGCCGATCCGGTAGGCTTTAAGCGCGCCTATCTTACTCCATAACCTGACCGTGTTGGGATGGACGTGGAGCAGGTGGGCCACTTCGTTTACGGTGAGCATCTGTCGGGGTGAGTTATCGCTTTTATTAGCGTTATCCAGCATCTGACTACTCTTAATTAACTCTGTATTTTCTTTACTGAGGTTAACTCTTTATACATTTCTTTACAATACAGAAAATACTGAATGGCTGTACAGGGTAGCACCCAAATTACCGGGCGTACCGGATTTTCAGGGGAAGCAGATGACTGACTAAAAGGTAGAGTAGAGGCGTAAAATGCTGATACTCTGAAAGGTTAAAATATCCTTATGATAGAGGGACTATACGACGGGTTTTCGCTGCCTGCGCTCGAATCCCGAAAATCCCTAGACAACCTCGCCGACTATGTTTTTCAGTCGTTTTGCCAGGTTCTCTTTAAACTGGTTGAATTCTTCCCGGGTAAGGTAGTCCTCGGACAACTTGGTCCTGGAAGCGGCACTGAGTATTGAAGGTATGCCCTGTTGTACAGTCTCGATAATAGCACGGATACGGTCATTGGCTACCAGTTTATTCAATATAAGTCTCAGGTTATACAGGACGGCATCTTCATCTATACCCAACTTGGCGGCTGTCTGTTCCGCGTTGCTGCCGGTAGCAATGACGCCGATTATCTGAGCCTCTTTCTGGGTCAGGCTGGCCATAAGGTTATCCATATGTTTGTTCAGAGCATCGGTGTCCTCAAAGTCGGCAAGTACCCTGTGGGCTAATTCCGGGTTCAGCAGCTCTTCTGTGATAGGCAGGCCGCCCTGAGCGACAATCCTTATGGTCTCTATGAGTTGCTCGGGTTCGGTATCTTTTAATAAACACGCGCTGACGCCGCTCTTCATTATTTCAAGGATTTCCTCCGCAGCCTTTTTATCAACGGTCAGTATCGTTGCTATCGTGGGGAATTTCCTTTTAATACGCCGGGTTATTTCAAGACCGTCAAGTTTTTCATCGCGGACATTCAGGACGGCAATATTTGGCGGATTTGTCTCAATATGAGCGTAGGCATCCTCATTATTAGTGGACTCTCCGGTAACTTCAAAGTCTTCCTCACCCGAAAGGATAAAATGTATGCCTTCCCGAAAAAGTACCTGGGGATCGGAAAGGTATATTTTAATTTTCTTCACCCTGGCCTGCGACTCAGTCATCGGTCTCCGGCAATTCTCCGATTTTTTATATTAACACAATAATACTGATACTGTTCGCTTGTCAACATATTTTTGGGGCAAGCTACATCAGGCAATACAGGGTGAAGAGCGGTGTGAAATGATTGCTGACAACAATGAGGTTTTTAGATACCTGGTTAATGGTTTAAAGGGATGATAGCCAGAATAATACTGTACAGGCCGGGACTATTTATCAGGCGACTTCCACCTGGATATTAGCCGCTATTTCCTTAGCCAGTGAATAAAAGCTTCCGTTGACTCTCACCTTGATATGGTCTTCCATCGGGTTCAGGTCAACGGCATGAATTGAAATACGGCGACCGATAAAAAGTCCTTTAGCCAGGAGAGTTCGATGCAGAGCAGCCTCGCCGCGGATTTTTACTATTTTCCCTATCTCACCATCGGTAAGGGTGTTCAACTGCTTTTTACACATTCGCAATCTCCTTACGGGACGATGGGTCGGTACCGGCTAATACCTTGTCCTGACCGTTCGTCAGGCGCGAGAACAGCTTCAGATAGTCCCTGAGTAACCGGGGCATCAGGTATTTCTTTCTTACCGATTCGCGAGCGGCGCTGCCTATCACAGCCGCAAATGCCGGGTCCTTTAGCAGAGCGATAATTTTCCTGGCGCATGTCGTGACGTCGTCGACAACAAACCCGACTATGCCGTCGCGTATCTGAAACCTGATGCCGTCACAGTTGCCGCCGATTACGGGTCGCTCTTTCCACATAGCCTCGGTTATCCTCAGGTCGAAACCTGCATGAGCCGGGTGCTGGATAATAACGTCGACCCCGCCCTGCAGGGCATTGATTTCCTTTTCACCGATGGCTCCATGGTCTGAGAAAACGTATATATCCGGGTCATCGCCGGCATACTGGTTTAAAATGGCGAGAACTCCCTGACTTTCCTGGTTTTCCCTGGCGTTTGACGTATCGGTCAGCGCCAGCTGCAAGCCGCGGATTTTTCTCCTGGCAATTCGGTAGGCATCAATGATATACCTGAGGTTGTCCCAGTTATCAAAATGCGAGATATGACCGATAACGGGACGGTTTGAATCGATGCCGAGGTCAGATAGGATTTCTTTCGCCTTTCGCATCGATATGGCGCTATGCCTGGGTAACAGCGGGTCAATCGCCGGCGGAATAATTACCGTTTCGCAGGGGTTATGGTGATGAGTGAAATACTTCGGAAGGCTGGACACAATTACCCGGTAGTTCATCATATGGGGCAGCAGCAGATCCTTTATGCCGTTATTCAATTCGGTCACACCGTCATGGCATACCCACAACCCGAGACACGGATTCATGTATGACAGCATGGGTAAAACCTGGAAATCATGGAACAGCCATACATCGGCAGTCACTCCCATTGACGATAGAGTATTGGCGGCTTTCTTATTGTTTGCCAGGTAAAGGTCTATATCAGACTCGTTCAGTTTGAAGTTCTCACTCCGGAGGGCGTGCTGGAGCTTGTTGCAGACTGAATAAAAGGATTCACCGGGCGTAAGCGTGTACCATCTGGCATCGATACCGACATCACGCATCAGCGGCGTTAATGATTTCAGTATCTCGTTAACGCTGCCTCCGTTGAAGGTGGCATTGACATGAACCACACGCAGCCCTTTGAGGCTGTTCGCGGTATGGTTAATCTCGGTGAAAATACGTTCGGGAACTATTTCGGAATAGTCCTCTAACTTAACGTCATTCGTGGAAACCCTGTTCACTTGAGGTTCCTCCAGCGTTATCCTCTTTATGAATATAACAATATTGAGTTAGAATACGGTTATCATAAAGACAGAAAATGATATGAGTTATGCGTACGACTTTAACGAAGCAGCGGGTTGTAGCGATTGGTATGATGGCAGGTGGGGTCGGGGGGTTAGATTGACATAAATAGTAGCGGGCATGGCTGTACGGTAGGTTGACCTGACTTGTTAACAAATTGACTGAGTGAAAAAAATCATGTTAAACTCAGCCAGTTTAGTACGATTTCTGGCATCTCAACTGGAAAATCAGCCTTAAATCATGATGAAGTAAGTATTATTACTGGTATTTAACGCAGGTCTTATCGGTCACGATAAGGTAGAATTGATATGACAGCCTATATTATCCGTCGAATTCTAACCGGCCTTCTCGTACTCCTTATCGTCACGATTTTTGTCTTTCTAGTCGTGCGTCTGCTGCCGGGCGACCCCCTCGTAATCTTTATGGGTCAGTCTTATACCGGCCAACAGCAACGCATCAGCCCAGAAGAGTTAGAAGCGCTGAGACATTATTGGGGTTTGGACAGACCGCTTTACGTCCAGTATTTCGATTGGCTGGGCGATATACTTCGCGGCGACCTCGGTAATTCCATTAAGGTCAACGTGCCTATCTCCACGCTCATTGCGGAACGTATGCCGCGTACTATGTATATCGGCTTCGTCACCTTATTGTTCTCCAGTGTCGGCGGTATTCTTGTCGGCATAGTATGCGCTTTAAGGCGCGGCACGTGGCTGGATAATACCCTCACCACGGTTGCCAATATAGGGATGGTGATACCGGTTTTCTGGCTGGCTTTACTTTTGATGTATTTGTTTTCTTATCAACTGCACTGGCTGCCGACAAGCGGCTGGGTCAATCCCTTTGATGATTTCTGGGGCCACATTAAGTGTATGATAATGCCCTTTTCAGCCATGGCGGTTGGGAGCGTCGCCGGTCTGGCACGTATTGTTCGTTCCTGCATGCTCGAGGTCCTCGGAGCGGATTATATCCGTACCGCCTGGGCTAAAGGCTTGACAGAACAGGTTATCGTGGTCAGGCACCAGATGAGAAACGCCATGATTCCCGTGGTCACCATGCTCGGCGGTTCGCTGGCAATGATAATGGGTGGTTCGGTGTTTATCGAGATGATATACGCCATACCCGGGATTGGTTTGCTTACGCTCAGGTCCATCTTTGACCAGGACTATCAGATAATCCAAGCGACTGTCATGATATTCGGTTTTGTCATCATCATTTCCAATCTCATAGTTGATATTCTCTGGGCATGGATGGACCCGCGTATCAGGTTCACTTAGGAGACCGTGATGGCTGATGAATTAAAAACAACCATCAATCCTGCTGAGAGTGAAAGTGGTATCCAGAAAACACCGCGCCAGAGCGAGTGGCGGAGAATGGCGAGAGTCCTCTTCTCACGGAGGCTCTATACCATTGGGTTCGCCATCGTGGTGGTGATAATGCTGGTGGCGATATTTGCTAACTGGATATCCCCTTACGACCCGATAAAGACGGATTTATACCACAGACTGGAACTGCCCAGCTCGGCACACTGGCTGGGTACCGACCAGCTTGGCAGAGACATCCTCAGTCGTATCATACACGGGGCGCGGACCTCCCTGGTGGTTAGCATCTCTGCCGTCCTCCTCGGCAACATCGTCGGTATACTCATGGGCATAGCGGCGGCATACTACGGCGGCTGGGTCTTCGCCGTCATCATGAGAATCACCGATGCCCTCATGGCGTTTCCCAGCATTCTTCTATTTATACTTATCGCGGGTCTGCTCAGTACCAGCGGAGTCTCTGGCGGCGGCGGCATCCCGGTGATAATTCTTGCCCTCGGTTTCGGGGGCGTGGCGGGAATGTGCCGCATGATGTGCGGTCTGGCGCTCAGTGTCAAACAACGCGACTACGTAATGGCGGCGCGCGTCATAGGGATGAGCAACTGGCGTATCATGTGGACGCAGATTTTCCCCAATGCTTTCCCCCCGCTCATGGTGAACATAACCATGGGTATCGGCGGCATGGTCATGGGAGAAGCGGGGCTGAGCTTCCTGGGCATAGGTATCGTGCCCCCCACGCCTTCCTGGGGCAATATGATTATGGACGGCATGACATACCTCCTCACCAATCCGCTCTTTTCGCTGATGCCGGGAACAGCCATCATGTTGCTGATGTTCGGTTTCAATATGTTCGGGGACGGCCTCCGGGATGCCGTCGACCCGAGATTACGTGGTGTATTTTGAAGACTAAATAGAAGCCGGGTATTTCCCGTAAAATTGTATTATTTAAAAGAATACGGGTCGTGGCAGATACCGCGACCCGTGTCTTGCTTTAGCCGCTATTCAGCATATTATGAAAAACGGAATCAATCCACCCAGGCAAAGGCATAAGCGAACTGGCTGCCCTCCATGTAGCCGGTGTCATGAACCCTGGGAGAAACAGAAGTAAGCCCGAGGGCATAATACAAAAACAGCCACTGGGCGTAGTCATCGACCATCTTTTTGGATATTTCCTGGTAGATGTTAATCCTTTTTTCGACGTCAACCTCGGCGGCGCCCTGCTTGGCAAGGGCTATCAGTTCCGGAGGCTCCCAGTTGCTTATCCAGAAGAGGTTATCGGAGACGGGACCATACATGAGTGCCTGGGCCGGGTCAATACCCGGACCGGACATGGCGTAAGAGTAGAACCAGCCTTCCCAGCCTTTGGCGGTCGGTCCGCTGACCATATCGTTAATCTGGAGGATGCTGAGGCGAAGAATTTCCGTTTCGATACCCACCTCGCTCCACATGTCCTGAATCGCCAGCGGGAAGTCCATCGGCAGGAAATCCACCTGGTAAAACTTGAGTTTTAGTCCGTCCTCGTAACCGGCTTCCTTGAGAAGCTGCCTGGCTTTAGCGGGGTCATAGGGGTAGCCGACAACATCAGGATTGTAGCAGGGGTCTTCCTCTATGAAAAGTTGGTTGCATACTTTCCCCAAGCCGTAGCCCAGGGTATTAAGCAGTCCCTCTTTATCGATGGCATGTTCGCATGCCCGCCGCACCCTGATATCGGCAAGCGGCGAATCCGGATAATTACTGGACGGTATGAGAGCCAGAGGATTCACGAAAATTGCCAGCATTTGAACTACATCGAAGCCATCGGCTTCCAGTACTTCCCTGTCTTTGGGATTAACCGCGAGCGTATCTATCTCTCCCGATCTGAAAGCCATGAGCTGTGTATTCTGGTCGGGTATTATCTTGTAATCGATACCGTCCAGGTATGGCTTGCCTCTCCAGTAGCCGTCAAACCGGTCGAATTTCACGTACTCGTCACGTTTGAACTCCGCCAGCTTAAAGGGCCCGGTGCCGACCACATGAGTGCGCTTATATTCCGGGGAGTTTTCGGCAAGATAGGTGGGTGAGTACATCAAGCAGCTGAAGGCGCCTGCCAGGGCTTTAATAGTCGGCCAGTTAAGCTTGCCGTCCTTGAAGTTCAGTTTTACCGTGTATTCATCGATAACCTCACAGCTCTCGACCGGTTTCATGTCCGGCCAGACCGGGGTTTTAATCTGGATATCAATATTGTATTTCACGGCTTCGGCGTTGAAGGGGGTGTCGTCCTGGAACTTTATCCCTTCCCGCAGATAAAAGGTAATGGATGAGCCATCAGTAGCTATTTCGTATTTCCTGGCTAACCAGGGCAAGAGATTACCGGAGGCATCATACCTGAGGAGAGGCTCGCAGGCGACCATGGTATAGGTGGCGTCGGTGGGGTTGCTGTTTTGTGAGGGGTCCCCGATGTTGGCGATATTCATCGGTCCTACCAGATGCAGGCGACCGCCGGCTTTACCGCCCGGTTTTTGTCCCGGTACTTCCAGCGCTTCTACCACCAGAGACATTTCCCGCATCATGGCCGGCAGGGGCTCTGCCGCGGTGGTTGGAGTTGGCGTTTCCGAAGCCGGCGTTGTGGGCGTGGGTGTCCTGGCTGGTAACGCGGTTTCCGGTTCACCACAGCTAACCAGGAACGTGGTAGCCAGTAATATAATCGTCAGCACCAAGAGTACAGCTTTTCTCATCGTTCCAGCTTATCCTCCTAAAGCATGTGCCCGGTTTTGTAGGGTAGGCAGAGGATTCAGAGGTTTAATTTGAGGCTATGGTGGGCCATTCTGGACTCGAACCAGAGACCCCAGTCTTATCAGGACTGTGCTCTAACCAACTGAGCTAATGGCCCGAGAATCGTAATTAATTGTACGATGAAGCAATGAGAAAATCAAGCACAGGATTGTCTGGAGGGCTTATTCTCCGGCCCTGACGCTGATAAGCTCGATTTCAAAGGTGAGTTTTTTACCGGCCATGCTGTCGTTGCCGTCACATTTAATATAATCATCGGTGATTTCGACTACGGTAGCCGTCATGGTATCCCCTTTGTTCGACCGCAGCGGCAGTTTCTGACCCATCTGTATCTGCGTTCCCTCCGGTATCTGGTCCTTGCTGATAACCACGACAAGGTCTTCGTTGTACTTTCCGTAGGCTTCTTCCGGGGGTATGGTGACCGTCTTTTTCTCGCCGACCTTCATCTTGCTGACGGCTTTCTCGAACCCGGGTACCACGGCGCCCGAACCCATGACGAATTCCAGCGGTTCGCCGTCTACGTTGGAATCGAAAACGGTGCCGTCGCTGAAGGTGCCGGTGTAATATACGCTGACGGTATCACCCACGGAAACTCCATGTTCGTCACCTCCGCCGCAGCCCGTTATCAGTCCCGCTGTAGCTAAAAGGGCTAATACCAAAATGGCACTCATATATTTCATATTTTACTCCTGCTTGTTCTCAATTATCGTGAAAACTTCCGTCGGCGAGAAAGAACACCTTGCCCCAATATTCAATATCAATACTTAAAGAAAATATCTTTGCTAATTCCCGCAAGTCATACTCATTAAAATACCTCTTGTATATCTCGAATTCACGTCCGTCTTTCAAGCTGCGGTTTATCATGCCTGTCTTGCTTCTGCCCATCTTTATTAATTCATCATTCCAAGCACTATCGATAATTACGAATCTCCCGCCGGGTGCCAGCCATTTCCTGAGTAGATTAAAGAGCGTATAGAGTTCGTTATCATTCAGGTGGCTGACCAGAAAACCGATAAGGGCACTATCAAATTCGCCTGTCTTGAAAGTATAGCCGAATACTTCATCACGTATTAATCTGGTCTTAC
>JGI2172J19969_10000071_pt1:30000-34496 | contig 34496 bp, 28 predicted proteins | sample DeeMarSWOR230_32_FD_19969 | JGI IMG/M metagenome (IMG submission 19969)
TATTTTTCCCACGCTAGATGCTATCACAAAATACTTTTTTGGCACTTGATACTTTCGACTCGATTATTTATCATCAATCTGTGGCTGAAGAACTATCCGACTCTAATGTCTCAAGCGGTCTTAAAACCACGTTGATTGGTCGCAGGAGTTTTTATTACCACGCTCTTGCCTCCACCATGGATGCCGCTAGAATCAAGGTTAAACAGGGGGTATCCGAGGGGACCGTTATAATTGCCGGGGAGCAGACCGGCGGTCGGGGCAGACTGCGCCGCGCCTGGGTATCGCCTCCCGGCAACATAGCCTTATCCATCATTCTCTATCCCGACCTTACAGGACTGCCTTACCTGATTATGATCGCTTCTCTGGCGGTGGCTTACAGCATCGAGTCCGTCACCGACTTAAAAACGCAGATAAAGTGGCCCAATGATATACTCATCGACGGTAAAAAGGTCGGCGGCATTCTCATTGAGAACGAGGTGAAGGGAAATAGAGTGGTATATTCTATCGTTGGCATTGGAATAAACGTGGATTTAAAGACTAATGACTACCCCGGGATAGCAACGTCGGCAACCAGCCTGAAAACCGGACGGGGGAAAAATGACTTACGCCTGAAAATAATAAGGTCACTGCTTACAGAGTTTGATAGACTATATCTGAAATTACCCGACGGCAGGTCTATTTATGAAGCCTGGCGCGATAGTCTGGTAACGCTGGGCAAGAGAGTCAGGGCTGTTTCTAACACGCAAACCATTGATGGATTCGCTGAGTCCGTCGACGAGACCGGCGCTCTTAATCTCAGGCTCGATGACGGGAGTATTACCCGCGTGATAGCCGGTGATGTTACCTTACGTGAAAAGTAGGGGCGAGGAACTTTAGTCCCCGCCCGTTGACCACCTGAAAAAGTATTTCTTACTTCTTCTTGATAACAGGCGCCCATATCTGGACTTTCATATCATCTGCGGAGCATCCGGGGAGATAGACCTCCAGGTCAGGGGTGCCGGGATGCTCATAGCCGGTGGACGTGTACCAATCTAAAAAAATCTGTTTAAAGGCGTCCTTAATATTGGCGAGAGTACAATCAAACACCGCCCAGGTTGTTGCCGGAATCTCCATTTTTTCAAACGGCCCCGGTGAGACACCTTGAGGGAGCTCCACGGCGATGCCATAGTAGAAATCTCCAGAATCAGCTTCACCATAGCAAACTCCGAGCATCTCACCGCCGGTCACTACACCGGGCTTTTTGTCCGTGATGGATAGCATTTGGGGATGCTCCGGAGAATTTATAAATTCTCGCCAGAATACCGGGACATCCTTGAAGTTTTGTCCGTTAAGATTGGTAAACTGCCTCGCCTTAATGGCGACCTGGAAAGCCGGCCTCTCTAATATTTTGTAGTCCACGTCATTACCTCCCTTTAATTCGATGTGAAAGGAGATACGCGGATATGCCGTCAGGGTGACTCCCGGCTCGCGCGCCGCCTGGGGCGTCACCCCGTGCAGATTGCGGAATGCCCGGGCGAATGAATCCGGTGAATCATAGCCGTACTTCATGGCGATGTCTATGACCCTGCTGTTTCCGGATGTCAGCTCCGTTGCCGCCAGGGTCAATCTCCTCCGCCGGGCGTATTCCGCCGGCGTCAGGCCGTTGACGGCAAAGAACATCCTCTGGAAATGAAACGGGGAGCAGGCTGCCTTCCTGGCGGCTTCACCGAAATCAATCTCGTCAGCCAGGTTCTCTTCGATGTAGTCTATCGCCGCGTTCATTCTTTCCGACCAGTCCATCTATGCCGCTTCTCCTTCATGGACAATATATCAGAGACAATGACCGGTTGCCCGACTTTTCCTGCGCACTTGTGCGGGGCGATAAAAGAGAAAAGGGAGAGAGGATGCATAATCCCCTCCCCCTATTATCCAGTAATTGATACTACTTTTTCTCTTCTGCCTTTACGCCGAAAGCCTTGAAAAGCTCGATGGGGATGGGGAAGAGTATGGTGCTGTTCTTCTCACTGGCGATTTCCGTCAGCGTGGAGAGATAACGCAGCTGTATGGCGGAAGGCTCCCGCCCGATAACGTGAGCTGCCTGTGCCAGCTTCTCCGATGCCTGCAACTCGCCCTCGGCGTGGATGATTTTCGCCCGCCGTTCTCGTTCGGCTTCTGCCTGGGCCGCCATAGAGCGTTTCATCTCCTCGGCAAGCTCCACCTCTTTGATTTCCACGGTGCTGACCTTGACGCCCCAGGGGTCGGTATGCTCGTCGATTATCTTCTGGAGCATCTGGTTAAGCTTTTCACGCTTGGATAGTAATTCGTCGAGCTCCGATTGCCCCAGGACATTTCGCAACGTTGTCTGGGATATCTGTGAAGTAGCCCTGATGTGGTCCAGCACTTTCACCACCGAAGCCTCGGGGTCGACCACGCGGAAGTAGACCACGGCGTTGACCCGTACGGTGACATTGTCCTTGGTGATGACTTCCTGCGAGGGGACGTCCATGGTTACCACACGCAGGTCCACCTTAACCATGCGGTCGATGAAGGGTATAATGAGAAACAGCCCCGGTCCCTTGGCGCCGACCAACCTCCCCAGGCGGAAGATTACGCCGCGCTCGTATTCGGTGACGATTTTCACCGCCATCGGCACGATGATGAGTATAATAATAACGGCGATAATGATACCAACGATTGTTCCAGTCATGTTATTACCTCCTTTATTGTTTTTTTATTACCATAAGCTTCAAACCGTCGACCTTTGTTATAATCACCTCCTCTTCCGGCTCGACCCGGTCCTTATCTATTATAGCCGTCCAGCGTTCGCCCTCAACCAGCACCACCCCTCTGGGTTCCAGGGCAACTTCCACCACGGCCGTTTTTCCGACAAGGTCTTCCCTTCCCGCCGCTACTTTCTTTTTATGGGCTCGTACCCCCCAGATTACCACAAAGACAAGAAAAATTACCACCACGATGATGATTAAGACCAGCGCCCAGGTATCTATATACAACAAAGAAAACCTCCTTGAAGACGATTTATTCCTTTTTAGTTACGTACAATGTCAAGCTGTCCACTCGGTTGATAATTACTTCCTCGCCGGGCTTAACTTCACCGCTTTCCGATATCGCCGTCCAGCGCTCTCCCTTGAAGAACACAGTCCCCTGCGGATTCAGGGCTTCTCTTACCACAGCTGTCTTGCCGATTAATTCCTCGCGCCCGGTCGCTGCCTGCTTGCGGTGCGCCTTTATCGCCCGGTGCAGCACGAAAGCCATTGTCCCTGCTAGAATTATGGTAACGACTGCTATAAGCCAGGGGTCCACCCGGAAAAGGGGCGGGGCTCCCTGGAAAAGTATCAGCGAACCGATAACCAGAGAGACAATACCCCCTGCCGTAAAGAGTCCGAAGGACGTCGTCAGCACCTCCCCGATGAAGAGTCCAAAAGCCAGCACGATGAAGAGAATGCCGGCGTAGTTGACCGGTAGTACGCCCAGCGAGTAAAAAGCCATCAGCAGGCAGATACCGCCGACTATCCCGGGGAAGATAAGCCCGGGATTGAAAATCTCCGCCATAATGCCCAGCATGGCGATGCTCATCAGGATATAGGCGATATTGGGGTCGGCGATGGTATAGAGGAATCTCTCGACTGCCTTCATGGGATTATCGTTGATAATGGCTCCCTGCGTCCGTATTGTCAGCGTCTGGTTATTGAGTAGGGTAACCTGATGTCCGTCCAGCTGGTTGACCAGCATTTCCAGGTTGGGAGCTATCATATCAATAACCTTAAGCTCCAGCGCCTCGCTCTCGGTGGCGGAAACGCTTTCCCTGACCGCTTTCTCCGCCCACTCGATATTACGGTCGTGGGTCTGGGCTAAAGACCTTATCAGGGCGGCGGCGTCGTTGACGACCTTTTCCTCCATCGTTTCCGACATTGTCTCTTCACCCTCTTCGCCGATACTCACCGGGTGCGCCGCGCCTATGGCAGTGTTCGTTGCCATCACGGCAACATGAGCGGCTATAGTGATAAAGACACCTGCGGAGGCGGCTCTGGCTCCCGCCGGCGACACGTAAACCACCACCGGCACGTGAGCGTTGACGATAAGCTGAACAATATCGCGCATGGAGCTGTCCAGGCCTCCGGGCGTATCAAGCTGTATGATAAGCGCCTGGGCGTTGTTGTCCTCGGCCTGCTCAATGCCGCGTTTTACGTAATCGACCAACACCGGGTTGATAGTTCCCTTGATGGTGATAACGTCAATCCTCGGACTCTGCGCCTGTACCCCGGCACTGAAGGAAAGCGCCAGCAACAGGAGCACAAATCCTAATAATATTCGCCTTATCTTTACCATCACCGCGACCTTCTGGAGTCTTACCATTATAATTGTACAACATCCCAAATGCAATTTAGAAATACCACGATTTTTAGCGCATCTTTTACCCCCCACCCCTCGGTTATCATCTTTCCCCCCCGGGGCTTGTCCGCCAGAGCTTTAGCGTAGGCGTGCCATCCTCGTATCTC